>Ga0315913_1006865_pt1 | contig 13735 bp, 7 predicted proteins | sample MpolsnodulesMG_FD_207736 | JGI IMG/M metagenome (GOLD analysis project Ga0315913, IMG submission 207736) | Medicago polymorpha root nodule microbial communities from Los Angeles, California, United States - small nodules | ecosystem: Host-associated > Plants > Roots > Nodule | place: USA... | reverse complement strand
TTATTTTGATAATATTTTTTTAACTAATATGTAAATATAAATGTTAGTGTAAAAGATGATATTTGATTTGTTTCGATAAATATTTACAAAATATTAAATTTTTATAATTTTTTATTTTAGATAGTTAAATATATTAACAATCAAAGTTGTGCATTGACATGGATAAAATGTTTGACTACGACATATATTTTGAAACGGAGAGAGTATCATAATATGTGACGGTTTTCCTCCCTCTCAAAAATAAAGTGACAAAGTTTTCCTTCAAAAACAATAACATTGCTTACATTATCGAGGTTTAATTCAAATCAGAACCTCCCATTAAGTTAATTTTAAAATATGTTTTTAATTTTTACCAACTCATAAGTGATCTTAGGTTTTTTAATATATTTTTTTTAAAGACCAAAAGAGCAATAATATATGAACAAACCAACCACTTGAACACAAGGTTTTTAATTATTGTTTGAGTGTATTTAAATTTATAGGTATTTTTGCCTTATAAGCACAGTTATAATACTCACCTTTCTCACAAGTGTCGACTTTTTTACAAAAATAAAATTAAACGAATTTGTTAATAATCAAATTAAACAAAGTAATCAAATATTTCTCTTTTTCCTACATAATAGTTTTTTTCTGAAAGATTCCTACATAATAGTTGAAAAATTGATGTATATTTAGACTAAAGTTGATGCATTTACTAACACATTCGATACAAACGGATCATGTTAGCTGGTTCATTCAAATACTAGTTTAGGAAGAAAAAAAAGTTTTGCATTCAAAATAACATTTTAAGTATTTGATTACATTTATTAAAAGAAAAAAAAAGGTATTTCGTTATACAAAGATTTTTTCTCTTTTTTTTTCTTTAACCAATGTTCCGGTTAACATTTTCCTATACAAAATTATGCTGCATTTTTTTTCATAAAAAACAACTTTCATTATAAAAGGTACAAGATTCTTTTTTTTGAAAGATATAAAAGGTACAAGATGTACCAGCGTAACTACTACAATAATTTTGGCAGTATAAAACTAAATTCCAGCAAAAAACAAAAAACAACAGATGCAAAATTTGACAATGTTCTAAAAAAAAACAAAATAAATGATGTGAAATTTACGAAGCTTACTTTTTTTTTTTAACTGAGGGAAGGATTTACGAAGCCTACCTGTTCTGCTGATTTCTTGACAGCAATCATTACGGTATTTTCATTTTCACGAATCGTATATTCTGTCTTTGCCTCTTTGGCATTTGGAATTTGGAAAGCGTATTGAATATTGATACCCCATTGTATCGTGCAACCACACAACTCTCACCCCATCACAACAACTAATCTCTCAAGCAAATTTTTAAGAAAATTTTAAGAATATTCTTTTCCTTTACTCCCTTCGTTTCCAATTATAATTTTCAATTATAAGTAAATTTGATTTTTTAGGTGCATTCAATTAATAATATATGTTGTTCATATTATAAACCACATAAATCATTAATTGAATTAATCTAAAAATTAAATTTGCTTATAATTAACCACGGAGGAAGTACCGTATAACATATACACTATGAAACTTTTCTTTCTGAGCCAATATACACTCTATAAAGCTTAAAATCTAAACTATATAAAATAACTTTTTTAAAAAAGTTTTCACTCATGGAGATTATTGTTTTTTTCTTTAACCTATTTAAGTTGGTTTAGTGGTGTTGACTTGTGATCCTAGAGTGTGCTATCTAAAATTCGAGTCCTTCTAATGTCAATTTGAATGAAATAGTTTAATTTTAAAAAAATGTATTTTTTTTCTTCGTCAAACTGAAATAAAAATTTAATAAAATAAGAGTATCTTTCATAAAAACTAAACAAATACTCAGAGTTTTAGAAATATAGATGTTTTTTGACAAAACAAATATAGATGTTAATAATTTGTCTTTTTCTCTATTTAAAAAAAAAAGTTTTATTTTTCTTGTACTTTGAGTGAGGTCAATTCTAATACATATTGATCACCTAAATCGAATGCATCTATACATGAAGGTTTTACGGTCAATATTTAAGATTGTATTGTTGATCTTTCTACCTTCATTCGAGTCGATGTTATGAGGAGGAGTCTTTGAAAGTGTAGTTTTTGCTTTGTTTTTGTTTTTCCTTTGATAAAAAAAATATAGTTAGAGAAAATATTTTCTTAAAGTGAAAAAAAAAATGTTTTTCCTTTGATTTAATCATGTCGGGTGTCCAATCTCATCATCCTTATACTCATTTGATTAGTCAGATTGTCCAACTGCAACACCGAGATTGGATTGTTAATTTTCATCATACGCACCGTCAAGGCAACGAGTGTGCGGATTGACTTGCTAAGCATGGTGCTTCATTCCCTCAAAAAAAAAAGCATGGTGCTTCTTCTTTGGATGCTCTAAAGTCTTGAAATTTTTGCTCTCCTCAAGTGCATCATTCCCTTCTGGATGATGCTCTTGGAGTTGCTCGCTTGAGATTGTAGTTTGGTTTTGTTTTTATCATTTGTTCTTGATAAAAAAAATTATAATGGAGAGAAGACAATTAGGGACGATGCATTTCATAAGATAATTTTTTTTCTTCAAGAAGTTAAACTAACTCATTGAAATTGAGACCAAGGAGAAACGAACATGAACCTTTAGAAAAGCAAACTTTAAGGTCTAAAATCAATACCACCATACCAATCTAAATAGATTCATTTCAGAAGATAATGAAAATACTAATTTTTATATTTTCATTATTTTTGGAAAAGTAAAACAATTGTTCACTCATTTAATTTTTCTCCGACAAATAAAATTAGCACAAATTTTATGCGATAAATTTTTTTTACAAAGCAAATGAGACCTAGTATTTTGAGGTTTTATAAAATGTGGATCATATTAATAAGAAAATAAAAGTAAAATTTTAAAGATATTATTTATTTGTATTTTTTTAAGGGTTATTTACAGGCGGTGAGGGGTATAAAAATACCTATTTACAATTAATCACGCTTTGTTAAAAGAAAGAAAAATGCTTAATTATAGATTTAGCCCCCTGAGTATCACAATCTTGCAATTTTGACCCCCCTATAAAAGCAATAACAAATCAGTCTCCTAAGTTTACACCCTTTTGCATTTTTGGCCCCCTAGACCAATTTTGACTAGGCCAACACATATGTGGCACCCATATCACTTTATTTATTAGGCTTAGTTGCAGTTTTGATCCCCTAAATATCATAATCTAGCGATTTTAGCCCCTGAGAAAATAGAAAGTCACACGTGGCACCTCACTTTTTAAGTGATGTGGGCGCCACATATGTATTGATTTGGTCAAAATTGATCTGGAGGGCCAAAAGTGCAAAATGGGGTAAATTTAGATGACTGATTTATTATTGTTTTTTATAGGGGGCCAAAATTGCAAAATTGCGATACTTAGGGAACCATAACTGCAATTAAGAAAAAAAAACTAGTAGAACATTTTGTTTTATATGGGCCTAATCAAAGTAGTCTAAAATATTATAAGAGAAAAGTTATTTTTCCCACATTTGAAATTGCTAAAAAAAAACATACCCAATTATAGCTAACTACAATTTTTCTTTTACAGCGGTAGTTAACTATCGTTGGATACTTTTTAAAGCGCACCAATAATTTTTAAAGTCGGATTTAGTCGACTTAAAAAGTGATTGAACTATCAAACTATAGTTAACTACAATTGAGTACGTTTTTTTTAGTAATTTCAAATGTGGGAAAAGTAACTTTCTTTTAAGAGTTGTCCTTTAAAGAAAGCCCTAGTTGTTTTTTAACAACAAAAAAACTCAAGTTGTTTGTATTATTTTTTTTTGGTATCCAAGCTATTTGTATTTAAAATATAAGAATGAGTAATCAAGTGATTAATATTAAGTGGTTATTATTGTTAAAAAAAATTAAGTGGTTATTGAGCTACAATAAAAAATAAATAGTTTGGGAGAATTCGAATTCAAGTTTAGGATAGAATAATGGTTGGTCAAACTATAATTACTTCACTATAACTTCAAATTATCAAGGTCGTCTTTTCCTAAAAACACACACATAAAACAATAACAATGAACGCAATATTGGAGCTTCTTTCGCCACCTTTTATATATATATATATATAACATTACCCATATTCAAAAGTATTCTTCTAATTAAATATGTCTAAAAATATACTTTTGAAAGTATATTTTCATAAGTCTCTAGAAGTATAGTTCCAAACACAACATATGTAACATCTAAACTCCAATTTCAAGTACTTAGTAAAATAAACAAGTTTCAAGAGAGATCTACGATGGATTGAATTGAGTATTACAATTTTTCTTTGAATAAAAGGCTAAGGATGCCACATATACGTGTTCGTAAAACACTTAAAATAGAAGTCCTAAACTAATTTTGGAATCAAATACTTTACATGAAGGGCATTGGAAATTTCCACTCACCCGATATCACCTAAGCAGAGCTTTGGATCACCGACTGACAACTTGCAACAACCGCATTTTCATAAACGCGCACACACAAACAACGAACGGGTGCTCATTCAAAATTACGGAAGATAATACATAAGTACTAGAACATCATATATGCACACAGATTATGAATGTATATGGTAAGATGCATGAACACATAATTGACATTTAGAAAATTAGCATGGAAATGTATAATGTCGTTACAGGTATAATCCTAAGATGGTTGATACATATGCATAGACATAGATTACACATTTGGACAGTTAGCTTATTAGGCAACCAGAGGCATATAGACATCTAGGCATTCATCATGCCATGAGAGCTTCACTCAATCAGGTTCATAATCACGTTGTAGTCATCCAACACTTGGATCGCCACACCCTACCTATATGATGACAACAAAAGAGTGAAACATTCCTCGTGTCACTACTTTAATAGACGACCTAAGTTAATTAGAAGTTCGGTTATTGGGAAAAATAATCAGGTATAGAACTTAGCAATACTGCATTTAGAAAGAGTTAGCACGGATTCAAACCAATATTATGAATTCACAATCATAGACATATGCAGATCACAAACACTTAACATAAGGATGCATATGTATGAGTAATATCAACAACACAATGCAATATTGTCTTAGAGGAGTAAGGACTTTATATACAGTTCACATAGTTAAATATGTACATACACTCACACACAACACGAGTTCAAGATAGACATGTAATTGCATAGTTAGCTCGTTTTAGACTCATTTAGTCGTTCTTAGTTACGTATTTCATTTAATTACACTAAGTAAGGTTAGACATTTGACTTTGCCTCAGACAACGTAGGAAAATCAAGCATTTCTGTTCAAATTTTGAAACCCCACATATCAATCCCATCTCTCACAATTTATGTCATGTTTTCCATTGCACTTGATAATCTTTATCTCCCTCAAGATTCATGTTCTCGTATTGTTCTTGTTGGAAAATTTTTGAAACACTTTAAATTGTAAATTGTTGTTGTATTTATTGAACACTTAAAATTATTTCGGCAAAAAATCAAACACGAACACACAAAAATAATTTTGTCAGCTAACAAACTGGGTTGAGTTGCGGACTAATTCATTCTCTTTAAGAGTTATGCGGTTATGTCTTAATAGTGCAACAATCTTTCTTGTCTTGTCGTCCCCGGAATAAAACAACTCTCTAACTCTTGAGTATGAGCACTCACTGCACAAAGAGAATCACCAAACCAACTCCCACAAAATATATACCATTATTGCCCGGAATACATTTCTCAAAACATTTTTTTCTTCTGTTTGTAAACATGATCACCAAAAGAAAATCATCTCTCTACGTGATCTCTCATCCTTTTTATATAGCCAGAAATAAAGCACTAATTCATTGCAATATGGCCACTTGGTGCAATTTAGAGCCATTCATTTAGGAATTGATTAAGAAACAGGTTGCAAAATACACAAAAACACCATGGTAATATTTAACTTACCATTCAAAATCTTTAATGAAGATAATCAAAACTTCGAAGAACCGGTCAAAAACTATTATCAAAGAAAATTTTGCAATAAAAGACTTAATAAAAAATAGGTCAAATATCTCTCGCGGTCCTTTCTTTAAGTCATAAAATATTTGCATTATCTCCATCTTTTCAGCCAATTACTTCATTAAAAAGTGCTTATTGACCATTTAAATTAAGATGGTAGGTTCAAAAGTGCTTATGACATCAAACATGATTACTTATACACGTTTTTCTCTTCTTATTTTTGAATTCAATCCTAATTTTACAAATAATTTTTTGATCAACAATATTATAAATCAAGTAATCAATCAATTTTGTTTTGAATGAAAACCGAATAACACAACTATGAGCCATATTTTTTAGAGCGGTGAATTTGGACAAATCAACTTAACATTAAACATCCACACAAACACTTTTTGACTGAGTTTGGTGAAATTAGGATAGTGGTGCAAATATTTTATTACTTAAAGGACCAATCTGTAACAAAAAAACTTAAAGGACTAACTTGTTATAACCATCTAACTTAAAGGACCACAAATGATATTTGGCCTAAAAAATAAGTGAAACTACGGTTTTTATTTTATTATTACTATTTAATAAACTCACAACAATCAACCACTTGATTTTACTAAAACCATTTCATTGAGCATTTAGGTTATCAAACATAAGCTTGAGCATAAACAATAGTGTATGTAGACTTGAATTATTGCGTAGTGATGATGCTTTCGAATATACTAGAGTAACATGTAGTCTTGTACTCTATCTCAGACAAAATTATATACTCAACCTTTCAAAATGTACGTAGTTTCTAAGCTCATGCATTATAGCCGTGCACGTTATCCTAATATAGTGAACACTCTAGAAACTTTGCCAAAATTTTATAGGAAGCGCTCAAACCTCCATATTCACATAGGCGAATCTATCAAGAATACTCATGTAGTTGCATACTCCATTTTATACGGAGTATAGAACTCATTAAGAAGTTAATTCAACCTTTCCCCGCACTACATACTATCATGCTCCCAAAAAATATGGCCGAGACTTAAAAATCCCTTAGCATGATCCACATCTCTATATAAGTTGTTATTACCCTTTGAACATATTTCTTGGGATCTCTAGTCCATAGGTTGGGTTACCCTCATATGAGACAAATATTACTGGCATTAGTCTCATTTATTATGAGGTTCAAATCCTCTCTGGCTAATCATTTTGTCAAATGATCGGCTATTCTTTCTCTCTTACTAATCCTTTCGTCAAAAGATCAATCAAATTTCTTCAGACCTCGTATGATCATCTTAATTACTTTATAATAACCATGGTACTATAACAATCGATCAATATGGCTGGAAATTACATTTCATACTTAGGAAAATCCGAAAGATCATTACGTTCATGATCATTGTAATTTACAAATGGAGTACAATGGCATACTAATCAACATCACTATGACTTTCTAGTACAGTATTAAACTTTTGATAATAATCGTCATTGTAACTTTCTAGTATAATGCTAAACCTTTAGTAATATATTATTGGGTTTCATAGTGCCCATTACTAGTAAACCTTCTCGGTAACCCCCACACATGACATATATCACATCTAGTACAATTAGCGTCGTACCAAAAATAATGATGTTCGTATACCAAAATTGATTAACACTATAACTCGTGTTCTTCAACATCTTGACACTAGGATCATAAATATACATGTTTAGTTTCTAATAAAAAATCTCTTTCTAGTTTTGGTAATTTTAACTCCAAAAAATACTTCTCAAAGTCCTTCATGTCAATAAATTTTCAAAAGTCCATTTTTGACATTCTTACCAACAACAAAAAATAGGAACCAAAGATAATCAAGTTATTCACATGTGATAAAAAATATTTATAATAGTGCAAACTTTATACTCTAGTTTACATTTTTGCGCTTAACACTTCCGTTAAGTAATGTGAAGCAACAAGATTCTCAAATTTATTAAAATGCAACAAGTAAATGAGACATTTTTTAATCGACGTTTCTTTAAAAAAAATAAAAAAAATTAATCGACGTGAGATAAAATGATTTAACATAATCCACTTAGATTAATTTAGAAGTGTTGATTTGAGACTTTAGTTTATGTTTTGATTGATGGAAAATGATGGAATGGAATGGAATAGAATGAAGTGGTATTAAGTAAAATTCTGTTGTTTGGATTTATAAAAACTAAATGGAGTGGAATGGAACATGATGGAATCCATTCCATTACATTCTATCCTTTCTTCATATTTTCATTCCTCCCATGATGGAACATGATTGAACTCTACTCCATTTCTTCTCAATATGGTTCTTCACTTGTGTGCATATTCTTCTGGATTTATTTTTCTAGTTTTTCTTCGTGGGTGGTTTTGATAGATGATTCACCTTGATTTATTTTGCTATTTGTTCCTTGTGTGCATATGTGTGGTTCTCAGCTCTTTTTCGTGTCTGTCGTACATGCATGATTTACTATGATATTCACTAAAAATTTACATGAACACGGATACTTTGATTCAGGGCCGTTCCTACAAATCCGGAGGCTCGGCTCTGTAATTGAAAAGAGACCCGTAATAAAATAAAAACGTAATTTTTTTAAAAGAACAATGTTTTATTTGAATTTTTTAAAAGATAAATACAAGGTGCCGTATGTATGCGATACACCCAAAAATGAAAATCACTACTGTATACATGAGGAACCTCAAACCACCCTTCCAAAAAACCACCCACCTAACACCAAAAGCAAGATGACTCAATTCTAATAGGCCTAAAACAAGACAACAGAAGAGGAAAATGAAATTAAATCGGGGAAGAAGAAAAGGAAAGTCCGATGGAGTGATGACGATAGAACGCGTGGTATAAGAGAGAAAGAGAGTAAGGAATTTTTGTTTTTAGTGGGGTAGTACTTACTAACACTACTCAACTATAATTGTTTTTTGAGGCTCATACCTTGGAGAGACCCGATTCCATTGAACTCCTTGCACACCCAAAAGTCTAGTCCTGCTTTGATTGCTCCAATGCTATATATTATTAGAGAAATGATATTTGTACAACCATATTGGTACAACTTTCTCTCTCATACTCACATTATGTTTTTATTCTCTCTCTTCCTTTTTCTCTCTATTGTTTTTGACTAATGAGAAGAGAGAACAACAAAGTTGTCTCAAAGGTTGTACCAAAATGGTTGTCAAAATATCACTACTCATATTATTATATTTGACCTTTTTTTTTTGAAGGAACTCATATTATTATATTTGACCTTGTATATCCCACTTAAAATCATATTGAGAGAGAGGGGCCCGAACCTTTCAAAAATGATTTCATACTATAAGATACTCCCTCCGTCCCGTAATAGAGATGACCCATTTGAAAATGTGTAATTTTGACCTAACTTACTTTGACCATATTTTTCTACTAATATACAAAGATAAATAATATCATATAAGATGTCGTTAGATTTGTCTCGATAAGTATATTCAAAATATCAAATTTTCATAATTTTTTCTAATATATTATTTAAGCTCAAAATTATGCATTGACATGCGCAATAAAATCAACTGTGTCAAATATTAAGAGACAGAGGGAGTACTTTTTATTTCAAGTTAAATCCATTTATGTTTTATTTATAAAATTTAAAAATAGATTTACGTTTTTAGTTCAACATGAATGATCAAATTAGAAATAAAAATTCATCAAAAAAAAATTTTAACAAAAAAAAAAAACTAGAAACAAAAAACTATATCTAGAAATTCAACCTCATTCTATTAAAAATTAAAAGTGATTTTGAATTAAGAGTTAAGGGTATAAATGAAATAAAAAAATTATAAATCATTCCATTATGTTCACTTTCCAAACAATGGAATGAAACTTTCAATTCATTCCGTCAGAAATTTCCAAACAATGAAATGTAATCTTTGTTTCATTCTCCTCTGTTCCACTTCATTCCATTATATTATATTCAGCTCCGCTCCGTTTCATTCCATTAATCTTAGGGCCGTTTTTTGGGGAGTGCAAAGAGCTCAACCAAGTTGGGCCTCCTAAAGTGATGGACCTCAAGAAAAAAATTATTGGTCAATATCCCCACCCCCACTCAAAAAGAAAAATAAACATGTTTCATGTTTCTATTTCTAAGTTAAAAAAAACACGTCTTTAGTAAAAATAATTGTTAATTTTGATTTCGGTGGCTAATAACCATTATACGAGTGTTATTTTCAGTTTAAATAGAAGATTAATCTTTTAAAAAAATTGTGCGTTTTTTTTATTAGGAGCCTATTTTTACTACGAGAGCCGAACCTCCAATTTTATAGGGACAACCCTGATTAATCTAAACAGAGCCTTAAAGTATTTTCATCCCAAAATTTTATATAGATTCCATTTTTATGGACTAATTTCGCTTCTTTGAAATACAATAAAATGATAAAACATCAGCATTTATCCACAATTCCACATCAATAACCGAACTTATCACATGATTACTTTTGCGTTTAAAAATGTTAAACCATGCCTACAATGAACCTAAATTTACTAGTTTTAAGGTAGATAATGTAGGGTGACTTTAGGTGGATATCTTAATCTGATCTATCTTTTCTCTTTCATTTTTCATAAAGTCCACTGAAGTTATACATCCTTCTTAATGTCAATAGAACACCCAACTTGTTAGTAAGACTATTGTTCTTGCATAATCAAGACATAAGGAGTGAACAAGAAGATAAAGTAGTTAGTGTGAATAGCAATTAGCAAGTGGGTGGAACGAATGTATTTATGGTAAGAGATGAGATCAAAAACCTATAACTCATTTCAATTATGACAGTAGGATAAGCCACTGGTAGTTGTGAGTCAGCAGCAATTAAAAATCCAACGCCCATACGGATAAGATTGTTTTCTTTCGTCTATAAACGCAGGACAGTTATTTTGGGCCCCACAAAACATTGCCACTCATCATCTCTTATATACGACAATCCAATCCTCATTCTCTTCAACTTTAGTGTTACAAATTTACAACAAACAACGTCGTATTCCTCTATAACATGCTCTCAACATCTTTCCCCACCGCCAATTTCTCCGGCAAAACCATCTCATCACCACCGTGCCACGTAAAACCAAGGAGAGTACTCATTTCTGCAACAGCCACCACCACTGAACCTTCATGCACGTCGTTGTACGAGATTCTTGGAGTTTCCGCCGTGGCTTCTGATCAGGAGATTAAGGCGGCGTACCGACGACTTGCCAGGGTTTCCCACCCTGACGTGGCAGCAGTTGATCGGAAGGATTCTTCTGCGGGTGAGTTTATGAAGATTCATGCTGCGTATTCCACTCTTTTAGATCCTGAGAAGCGAGCTAGCTATGATAGAAGCTTGTTCCGGCAACGGCAACCGTTGACGGTGACGAGATTTTCTGGTTACGGTTGTCGGAAATGGGAAACGGACCAGTGTTGGTAGCGAGTTGAAACTTCATATTTGTATCTTAAGGCGCAGTTATTATTTGATCGCCTTTGAGTATCTTACTAATTATGATTACTATTAGTTTAAGTTAGTGAGTATGCTGTTTATTGTATATTTACTAATATGTATTATGAATATGTATTAATTGATACTTGTTTACGTGTGTACATACGAAATTGATTGTAGCAACTTTTTGGTTTTAATAGACTTTTTTTTTTCTTTTATGTGCACTAAAACATGTCTAATTTGGTGGATGGATTTTTTATGTGACATGAAACATGAGAGTATATTGATATCTCCACCCTCCATTAAAATTGAAGGAGAAAGAGAATTAAAAAAAAAAAAGGTGAGTTTTAATGGTGGAAATCATAAAACAGGAGGGGGGAAAATGCAAAACTTTATTCCTTGCGCAACTTGAGTTCATTGACTCGGGATGGGGATTCTCTCCGATGAATTTTTTTTTCACTGGATACAATCCAGTGCTAATCTCCACCAGTAAATGGTTATTTAATAATTTTGACTAAGTCAATTATAGGAAAATCTAAGGTGGTTATTCCACTGCACTCTCGTGTCATTGGAAAGGATCTTCTCCCATTGACTCGTTGTTTAAACTATAAGTCATTTCTATAAACTAAACATTAAATGTTTTGAAGTCATTGTTTAAAGTATAAGTCGTCTCTAAATCCAAGCAAATATGATGATAGATGAACCAAAATAAGACTCGATTTTTGGTTCAAATGACAAATGCAAAAAAATTATAAGGTGACCATTTAATTGTGCATAAATTTCATTTGGGATTCTATCACTGAATCTAGAAAGTGCCACGTGATTTTCTAGGAGAAAATTTGTGACCTAAAACTGCTGGAGGTTTGGGTTTATGACTAATTCTACATGATGAAGCCGGGTTAGGAGCTTATGGCTAAACCCGATGTTTTTTTTAATTAAAAATAAAATAAAATTAGTGCTGTTTGGATTAATGTTCCCATATCTAGCATTATGCAACTGGTGAGGGTTAGAATTGGTCTAGTTTCAATCACCTTATTCCTAAAAAAAATATGTAGTCAATTTCGAGTATGAGGCATCCTAATCTTGACCATGATGACTTCCATATTTGGAAACATTCTTCTCAATGTTTTTTCTCAATAAAAATTGCTTATAATTATTTGATTTCAGTGGTGGATCATCCCATTTCCACCCCTTCCTTCAAGCATACATGGGATTTGAAGGGTCCTCCTAGAATCAAGACATTTATTTAGAAGGCTTTCCATGATAGGCTTTTGACAAATCACGAGAGGAAGATTTATTGCCAATAGCTTCCCACCATATGTCCCCATCAAGAAACATCCATCAAGACCTATCAAAGGCCTACAACTGGTCACAAATGCCTTCTTGCAAGCAAAGAACACATACATACATCCTTTCAAAAACTTCCCCCAAGTCCAGTTTTTACATTTGATCTTCTTAATACTATTTGGATTACTTCAAAACAATTCTTCATCATAATTTCTAAGGTGAGGATATTGTTCATCTATTGAACCATGTATCATTTATGAAGCTTTAACTTTTGCCTTATACATCTGAAACTTGCTTAGCATAACACCACACTCGTTCTTGTCAGATAATAAAGTTATTGTACTATGTTATTGGGTCTGTTAGTTTAGAGGTCATTAAGTTTTATATATATTCTCTTGTAATCTTTTAAAATGTTAAGCGATTGGTATTCTATGCAACCCTAGCCATCATTGTTTTTATCTTTGATTGTCTATATTGTTAACATGATATCATAGTCTGTTTCGATCCTCCTTGAATTATGCTTGCTACCGTTGTAGAGTTCCTAAAATTTTGGGCAATGTTAGTTTTAGATTTGGGTTTGTGAAAGCATTATTTGTGTTTTGATGAAAAACTACATGTTTGCTTTGACTGGGATCATATTGATAGATTTAGCATAACTCATTGATTTTATTTGCAAGGGAAAACTTTGTTTGTGCCTTATTCGAGATTTATATGCACCGATGAAATTTCCATTGACATGAAAGCACTTTGGTTATTGGAATTTGTTGTGAAAAGAAACATTGGACTTATAGTGGTGTTTGGAATGCATATACTTTTATCGGTGGTAATATATATTAGTGGTCCTCTTCTTGATGCAGTGTTTTGGATTCTAATGGTTTGGTATGTTGATTCCTTTCTTGATTGTTCTTCTCTTTGTTAATTTGGTTATTCTCTCTTAATTTAGATTCCCTGTTGATTTCTTATGTTTGTTTGATTGTCTCTCTCTATTTGATTATTCTGTTTGATTGGTTTTCTCTCCCATTGTTT
>Ga0315913_1006862_pt1 | contig 13737 bp, 7 predicted proteins | sample MpolsnodulesMG_FD_207736 | JGI IMG/M metagenome (GOLD analysis project Ga0315913, IMG submission 207736) | Medicago polymorpha root nodule microbial communities from Los Angeles, California, United States - small nodules | ecosystem: Host-associated > Plants > Roots > Nodule | place: USA... | reverse complement strand
TACTCTAATAATAACAACACCCACCATTTATAATCCTTCTTTCAAACACATTTCTCTAACTAGTCAAATAAAAAAACACAACGAAATCTCTAAATTTCCTTCTATTTTCAGTCGTCTTTATTTCAACAACATTACTCAAAACACATAATCAAAATCACATTAGTTAGACACAAAAGCTCTAATAAATTCAAACAAAAACATGAACCCTAGGCTCATGCGTCAAGCACCTAGGACTAGCACTTCATCTCTACTACATGGATTTGGGTTTTCATTTTCTGTTGACACATTTCAATCTCCTTATACCACTTGATTTTCACCTTCAATTTTTAGCTACGAAGCTTAAGCTTTCATCTTTGTCTTTGGAGAATAATCGGTTCACTGATTTGATAGCAGTTTAGCTTGCAATAAAAGCTTCATTTTTACCTTCGTTTTTTTAATGAAAGTGAAAGCGTATGGATTAGATATGTTAAATATATTCATAATCGAATATTTGTTATATAGACTAACAATTTCTTTTTTACCGTAAACAAATAAGCTATTTGTATTAAACTATCGTTCATTTTGTTTGACAATTGATAATTTGTATTACTAAAAATGCTTTTATTATAGTTGTTCTAGAGACCGAAATGTCAAAATAAAACAAATAAGTTTATTAATTAAGTAATAATATTTTTAACCTTTTAATTTATGCTAATTTTTTGCAAATGATTTTGTTTGAGATAGCTAAAAATTTATTGTTAGGGTAGCTATCTATATTTATATACTTAGTTATTGAATAGAAATAAAAATTTTGAGGTAACCAAAGCTACCCATCAATACAAAGGGATCCTCCCTGGTGATGGTGGTGAATATGAAAAATGGCGATGAATATGAAACATTGTTTTTTTTTTTAATAAAGTTTTTTCCATTTTTTAATCAATCTGAATTTCATGTGATATTTTTTATTATTTAATTATCCAAATGTGTGTCCATGGTGGAGGAGACTAACTTATGTCAATGTCAATAATGTTTTGGACCAATTTAAATTTTTTAAAACATAATTAACCAACTTAAAACTTAAAATAAACATAAGGAACAAAACATGCAACTAAGCCTTGTTTTAACTAACAAAGGACTACTTTTAAAAATCAAATGAATGACTTTCAAGTGGTTAGCTCAACTTAATGAATTTAAATATTTGATATAATAATTCTTCATCAAACTTTATATATCTTCATACAAACTTTGAATTACTAACACCATTTTTCCTAGAAATAATGCAGGTTCCATTCGAATTTACCTATCTTAATGAAGAAAAAAAAATGTTTTTGTTATGTCTCAAAAAATTATTTAACTTTATAAGTTTGAAACTAGTTATTGTAAGTTTAACTCAACTAGTATAGATATTGTATAATATATGCAAGAGACAATGATTTGTACGCCAGATACCCTACTTATTTACCTTAAAAAGGTGATTTCTAAACCTAGGCTACTCGGAAAAAAATTCAAAACTAGATTTTATTTTATTTTATCTTTTATATATAACAAAGTCCATTATCATTTTAAAGGACAACATCATGATAGACATTGAAGAATATGTTGAACAATGGCAAACAGAAGCATATGTTACTGGTGCCTTTTATGGTCCCGCATTGGTAGAAAATTAACATTATTTCTTTCCTTTTCCCATATTCCTTAATTGATTTTTAATTGGTCAGATTTTGTCAATATCCTTGATTCATTGCTATTGATTTACTATTACCAAATCAAAAGCCCCAATTTATTAGCCAAATTCCAACGGGTATCTATTGATTAATTGTGGGACTGTTACATAAATGAATTACTCATTTCTACCCTAACATTCTATATAAAGAATGGTTGTGGCTTACAAGTGACATAACTGAAAAATTTCTCTTATTGTTAGCTATTCTATTCATCCCTCTTTTTCTACTCCTCATAAAACTATCTGGACAATTGTTCTGTGATTTCCATAACCTAAGGCCACGAGTGCACGTGTCGTTAGGCTCGTTGTGTTAACGTTGGGGAACGATCGGTGAGTTGGATTGCACCGAAGTCCAGTCAAATTTCACTTTTAGGGCAGTGGTTTCCACGACACAACAAACTTCCAATAAGCTTTACTTTCTTCTGTTTGGTACTCAAATTTCCTAAGTTTCTAACATAATATTCCATCCAAAATCGTGAAAAACAATTTAATTTTCAGTCTTTTTTATTTTTTTATTTTTATTTAATGAAATCTTTAGTCTTCTTTTGAATTCTAATTAGTCATTATGTTTCTCTTGAAAATTTAGGGCCATAATGGCCCTTGTATGTCATTTTGGCTAATATCTAATGAATGAGAAAAAATCTTGATTTAAAATTAAACTTTTAATGACACAAATTGGACCACGTTTCTAATAAGTAAGTCATAATAATAAATTATATTTCATTACTAAAAAAACCAAATACTATTTCAAAAAGGAATTTTTGACACTCGTATGCCATTTTGTGTAATATTCAATGGTATGTGGCGCAACTGTTTGGTGCAATTGGTGTGTAAATGCTGTAAACTCTAGAGTATCAAATCAGTTCAATTCCTACTAACGAAAAAAGAAGTGAAGACTATTTTAATTTTTGAGAAAAGTTGTGAAATTCAATTTGATTATTGAGATGAAAAAAACAATTTTTAATTCCTACAAAGAAATTGGCCAACTAAGTCCCTATCTAAACCTCGTCATATTTAAATGTATATTTGATCGGCTAGAAAGTAAGGTGTCAAGCTTACTTGATAAGCCATTTAAAAAAAATATTTAGACAAATTTTTTTTTTATTTCACTACAGTGGTTTTGAAAAGTGATGTGAAATATACATATTTAACTTTAGTATTAAATTTCAAAGTGCGACTATTACAACAGTGGAAGCAGACCCGATGTAAAAATTCAAGTTTTCACATCAGTCGCAACCTGATGTGAAAGCATGTGGACTTACCACATCATATCACCTTACATCGGTTGCAAACTGATATTAAAAATCATTTTCAACTGATAAAAAAATCATTTCTGTAGTAGTGTAAGTACCACTACCACAAAATATGATATTATATATAGTATACTGAATAGAACATAATAAGTCAGAACAACATAAAACAGAACAACATATAACAAACTTGTATGATATATAACCACCTTCTTTAGCATTCAAATAATCACAGTCTACACAGATATATAATTTTTTAAAGGGACGTAGCTATATAAATGTTACTATTAAGTTATTAACATTTTTTCCCTAAAAAAAAAAAAAGTTAGTATCATTTTTTTTTTTAAGAAATTAAGTTAGTAACATGTATTTTATTATTGGTACCGTGTTGGTACTTTTTTTCCGTATGTTATGGATTTTTTTTGTAATAGTAAAAAATTGTTGATTGTACCAAAAAAAAAAAAATTGTTGATATTTAATTAAATAATCCCTGACATTGAATGACTTTCCTTCCCTTAAAAAAAAAATTGAATGACTTTCCTTGAAGAAAAATACTTTATTAATTTATTAAAAAAAACTATTTAGAGACTTTTTATGTTTTAAGGACAGGAGGGAAAAATTCTGGTGCATCCACATGTTTAGATACTATTCATCCAATAATGTAGTTTCAAGTACTATTCTGGAGAATCTATAGGTTTGTGTATTATTCCTCCAATAATGTAGTTTCATGTACTTCTGACGGCATATTGGAATTTATTGAAACTCCATTCACATCATCATTATGTTCATCTTCCATTTTAAATATTGTTTAGGAGTTTTTATACGACTTCCCAACTTCTTTTTGATTTGCATTACTTAATACACAAATTAATAGGTTAGGTTAGGTTAATTTATGTTGTGTATTATCAACGGTTTCCACTTAAGGTGGTAAAATGATAACTTGAGCAGAGTGTATACAAAAGTTTGTAATATTATTTACCGGCACTTGAACTACTACTTTAGCTATTGCTATATTTTTTCAGCCTATTCTTAAATAATTTCCCTTTTTAAGGAGTCCTTTTATTTTATTTTATTTTATTATTGTTAGGATTTAATTGTCCTTTTTTCTTTTATCTTCACTTCATCATATAGTTGCTAAAAAACAAACCTATAAACCGATTATTCGTTATCTATACTATGTATAAAGAAAATATATGGTTTTTGGGTGATTTTTTCAATTCCAATTATACGATTATATATATTTGTCTATAAAAATGTTATATTGTTGTTTTCATTAAAAAAATGAAAGAAGAACTTATATCATATTTCTCATTCTAAAAAGAATCTATATTATATTTGTTATATTTTTTTTAAGAGAGTAGATTTGTTATAGTAGATTTGTTATATTGTTGCTGTCATTGAAAAAAATAAATATAGTTTGTTAAGGAAAATATTATTCAAAATCAAAATATAATTTTTAAGAGTGAAAAATATATATACATATAATTTTAATCAAAATCAAAATTTCATAAAAACTATTATTCGTAATTATTACGTATTAGCGCAATAAAAAGAGCAGAAAAGGGAAATGTTAACGTTAGCATACTATACTTTCCTAGAAAGATCATAACATGGTGCGTTTTTCATGTGATGAATATATGTTGTTGAATTATTGAAGTATTTGAAGTCTTTGTAAAGTTGTTTTTTTTTTTTAGGAAAGAAAGTCTTTGTAAAGTTGTTGAAACGTCAAAAGACCCATAAAAACGAATTAACGATATTGCTAGTTACAACGAGAATCATTATTCCACGAAAGTTACACGAGCTACTTTTTCCTTAATATATTCTCCAAACTATACCCCACCACCTCCCCAGTTTTTTCCTCCAGGGAGAAATTTAATTGGCTAATTATTTTTGAGGAGTGTTATTTGAACAACCAATTTGGTGACAACGTATTTGACAACCATAATTTACAAAGAAAAAGTGGTACTGACACGAAAACCATAGCAATAGAGAGATAAAGTAAAAAATAATGTGAGTATGAGATAGAAAATTGTCACAAAAGTTGTCACCAAATGGATGTTCAAATATCATTTCTCATTATTTTTCTAGATAAATCCTGGACAATTTCTCTTGGGTGAAATAGCATTGTTCAAAGGAAAATGGTGTATATATACAACAAAAATGTAACTCGCGAACAACCCACAAAGACCAAAATTCAATGAACCCGTTCTCCTATTTTTTTTCCTGCCAAAAACTGAAAGTGTTGTTTTCCGCCCAATTAATCATATTATATCTTCATTCATATGTTAAGATATCGACAAAAGCATCATTGAAAGAACTCAACACAAATTTTGTCTAATGTTGATTAATTGAATCACCTCCCCCCTCCCTCTCTGTACGAGTACGTCTCCGTATTTTTAGTATCTGGGTTTCATAGACTGGAAGCAACCAAAATTTAGGTGCAATATCATAAACATTTCATTTATATATGAAATCATTGAATTTATCTCTTTTTAATGGTACCTGAACTGCCAAATTACAAGACACAACCAATACCAACCATAACAACAATAAAAAGGAGTAAAAACTGTAAATGATGACATTCGAGTTTTAAACGTGGAAAACTCCTATTAAAAATCATGGGGCTTAGTTCAACCAAAAATTTACACTATCAAAATAAAGGTTACAATCAATGTCTTAATGTATCTCTAGAACTGATAAAACATCAAATAATTACAAACTATGATGATTTGAGCAACAAGAGAGAAAACCCACAAATGAGTATTCCAAACTGACACAAAGAAAAGATAAAACTATCTAGAGAGGGGAGACACCACATTCCCACCTCTAGGATTATTTTGAACTATGATTGTCAATGAAGACATTGTAAAATTCTTGAGTGGTTTCGTTTCAAGTGATTATACTCTTTATGGTGGAGTATGATAGTTCTTTTGAACAGTGATTGCCGGTGACAACAATGGAAACAAATGTATCATTTTATATCAAGGTGAAGATGTGACATCTCCCTCTCATTCAATCCTAAAGCATTGTGCCCATTGTTTCTCCCGTGACCTCAGACTGCTCAATAAATGGTATTAGAGCCTTGATTCGGCTTGATGGAGGGAGCAAGAGTTGATCTTAAAATGGATCCTGTAATAAGAGGTGGACTCATAATAGTGGAGGAGATTGTTTGGTTTCAAGTGTGAGTATTATATTCGTGAGTGGTTAAGTCACATATCAGCTACGAATAAGCAAAATGTTAGATATATAAGAGAGGTGACCCATATGCCTTAAAGTTTTGGATGGAGATGTGGTGTCTTCGTTTTTTAAAGTCTTGGAGCAATAGTCCATTGTTTCACGACCCTCAAACTCCCCAACATACATATGGTAGTTTCACACAACAATGTAAATGAAAGTTCGAATCATGGTTGGAAGACATGACCACATTTAGTTCTAATGACGTCTTAAATAGGATTATCTCCAATTGAGGCTATTTACATATTTTTAAAAAAATGAATATTATGAATTTAGTGTCTAATGACGTCTTAAATAGGATTATCTCCAATTGAGGCCATTTACATTTTAATAAATGAATATTATGAAAATTGTTCCAATCTTTTATTCCCCCAAATGACCAAAGGAAATAACTGATCAAATTAATTGATGAGGCAACTCATCAAATGAATATGACAAATGAATGGTGAGACCTATATTAGACCTTAATGAATTGGAGGTAATTTACCCCTAATGATAATTATGATTCGATTTTGGAATGAAGGATACAGAGAACACATGTTGAATGAAGGAAATGAAGAAGTATGATGTTCTTAAGATGAAAATGGTACCCGATTGTAAGAAAAACCCTATCGGTGAGGCTTACGTCACCCCTTGATGAATTGAGGTAATTTACCCTAATGACAAATATGATTTGATTCTGGAACGAAAGAGATGAAAATCACATGTTGAACGAAGGAGATTGAGAACTTTGATGTTTTTGAGATGAAAATGACAATCGATTGTAAGAATAAAGATGAAGAAAATGAGATTTTTATTTGATAGGGTAAATTACCCCCAATTCATCAAAGAATAATATAGAAAAAACACAAATGAAATATAGAAAAAACACCAATGAAATATGACAACTCATGTGTTTTTATTGCATATAAATGACCAAATGAATATAGTAACTCATATATTTTTATATTTATTAACTAACATAGCTGCACAATATTAAACAAATGTGTAAAATAAATGTACACGGACTAACATACTAATTAAACTCATGATCAAATATATTTATTAATAAAAAAAAGATCAAATATACTACCAACACCACAAATCTAATCATACCTTTTGAAATACTTAATCGAAAAAAATTGAAGTAGTACTTTTACGGCTTAAACTTTAGATATATTCATGGTTTGTTACATTTCTAGTTTATATGCATTTTTTTTTTGTTGCATTGCGTATAATTTGACTTTAGAAAATGTTATCCATTTCCCCATCTATATCTACAGTGTCATCTACGTCATTCACCACTTCTTATGTGCATGCATTTTTTACTTCTTTACTTTGTTAGGAGGCAATGGTGTTTCTACTTTCTAGTCTTTGTTATTTCTACTTTGTCCTTGCCTTCAAATGTTACAAAGTTCTCATGGCATTCAATACCAATGGTATTTGAACAGGAAGTGGAAAATGCAGGGAGGCTGCAGGCATGCATTGCTAGTGGAGCAACATTGAAGCAACAAAAGAGAAAAGTAGTAGTAAAAACAATTTGTAGTAAAATACAAGTAAATATAATATTTATTTCTGTTTAAAAAAAGTATTTTAATTTCTTAATTAAGTTAAATTAAAATAAACTACATTAACTTCATTACAAAATTAAATTGAAATATGATAAAATTGTCAAAAAAAACTTTCTTAGTATGAAGATGTTTTGGTCTTTTTAAAATTTAAACACACTTCTTTCTTCTATATTTCTCTTCTTTCTCTCTTGTACCAAACAACTCATCAAATCTACTCTTTCTCATCTCTTTCTCGCTTCCTGTACTCTCTCTCACTTATTTATCTCTTAACAACTTCTCTTCTAAACCAAACACACCCTAAATAATTTAAGTGAGTCATTTATTACAAGGACTCATCGTCAGAATTAGAGTAAACTTTAAGGTTCATCCGACATTATCAAATATAATCACACACTAAAAAAGCCCTCATGAAGTTAGTGAGAGTTGAACTATATATCAAGTTTGTTAGATTAAGCTTACCCTAACCATTAATCTACGTCAAATTTGATTTTTTTCAATGCATCAACTCACACAAAATATTATTGGGTTTGATGCGCGGATATAAATGGTGATTAGCTGTAATGATAGACTCTATATCATATCAAGTTTTTATATATTGAATCTAACTCATCATTATAAAACGACTTATAAGATAAGGGTGTCACTCAAACTCTAGTCAAATCTTATCTTTAATTTATGTGAAACTTTTTTTTCTTTCAATATGAACCATATTTTTACGAGGTATACGAGTAAATTCCTTATTAAGTGTTTCAACCTTCATAACTAGGTGGGCAAGTTTTGACATACGTTTTTGTAGGACCAATAACTTTTATTTAAGTAACAAATTCATAAATATAAATATATAAATACCAGGGTTGTAAAAAAAATCAAAATAAAATCATAATTCATCGGCTAAGATACTGAACTTGAAAGCGAAAAATAATTACTAAATTATACTTTCACCTTGAGACATGATAGCATAATCCACAATCAGGAGAAGATGGGGATAAACTTATAATAGTTTATCAGTCTTCGTAGAATAAACTTATATATTTCTTTTACAATAATATTCTTATAAAAATAAACTTAACAAAAAATGTATACTTCCAAGCAGAATGTATCAGTCTTTTCACAACCTTGTATACAATTTTTTTTTTTCTTTTTCTAAAAGTTAAAACTTTTAACTTTTTTTTTCCTATAATTTTTAATTTTAACTATTTTTTTATAAATAATATGACGGCACATTAAAAACATTTTGTTTTGTTGAAAGAGGCACATTAAAAACTATACCTTTTAATCATATGATGGCACATTAAAAACTTTCAATCTCACCAATTCATTCGAACATGTATTATTAGGAGCCATACCGCGTGCATGAACACTCACATCAATTTATTTTTAGGGTCATCTGTTCTCACATCTTTAAAATTAAAAGACAAACGGAATGATTTTTTTTTCTTTTTCTTAATAATAATGCGGCTGAAAATGATATCAAGTCGTCGTCCAAAAGTGTCGACTTTTTATCTAAAAAAAATAATAAAAGAAAAAAAGTGTTAGCTCAATGATAAGAGTTTAAATTCAATAATAAGAGCTTGATCGTGTAAATATTAGAGACATAATTCAAATCTCAGCTGAGACAGTTGTAAAATGATGACTTGTATCACAATTATTAAAATCATGCGTTTGGAGAATGTTCCTAGCTAGTTCTTATTGTACGATGAAGAAATTAAGTGGCAAAATTGTGCACAACGAAGAAGACAAGTGTGTACGTGAATTCCAAATTTTCATGTATATATGCAAAATGGGTGCTGTTTGAGGTGACATGATCATGACCTCAATCCCAAACTTTTCCTTCATAAAGGCTATACGTATCACACACACACCTCATCACTCTTGTGTAATGTGTGTGATTGAATCACCAACTATATATATCTACTATATCATATCATATGTCACAAACACTTGTATAAATAAATAATCATTTCACCTTATTATAACCTTCTCACAACGATTCTAAATCCCAATCAATTCAAGGTTATTTGTTGTAACAAAAATTCCGGGTACTTTTCAATGGATCATAACCAACAAGGAGGTCAACCTTCTTCTTCAACCAAAGTCGAAAGAAAGATCATTGAGAAAAATAGGAGAAACCAAATGAAGATCCTCTTTTCTAAACTCAACTCTCTTCTCCCTAGCTATAATCTAAAGGTGATTTTTTTAATTTTTTTTATAAGCTAAAGGTGATCTATTTAATTTCCATCACATTCATATACATATAGTGTTATAGAGTTTCGTATCAGATAAAAGATGACTTGAACATGTGTTTATAAGTGGGGACAATCCTCATTTATAAGTCGGTTTTGTAGGGTTGTGTGTGATACGTATCCTTCTAAGATATACATCTTTTGAGCACTGTTATAAGCAAAATCTTTATTTTAAATTCATTCAATTTATTTTGTGTATGGTCTTTATTATAGACAACATTCATCATTTAATGAATGAATCTAAAATATTATTTTTTGCTTATAATAATGAAAAGAGAGTGTATGTATATTCATGTGAGTTATAAATTGACATTGAGTTTTCTTTTAGAGATTTGTAACTATAATGTTATTTCACACATTGACATCTAAAATCACAATTGTTACATATGTTTATTGGTTTTTAAATAAAAGGATTTTACATAACTCTTTCTTGTATTGGCTAGCCGGATCTAGCGGCGAAGCTAACAATAATTTCATGAGGTGGTCACATTATAATATATTTCTAAAACTAATAGTACATTCAGCCAATAAGCAAAAAAAAATTCACATTAACTATTACTCATGTAAAATGTACTTCAAAAGATACACTTAAAGAAACAAGAACAAATTATATAGGGTTATAATTTACTAGTTAGTTATTTTTTAGCTATAAAAAGTGACGTGTTAATAAAAGGTTTGCTTTGACAATAATAAAGAGTTTATAAAGTGCCATTAAATCAGTTTGAGCCAATAGCGATAGATTTTTTTTCCAGGAGAAAGACATTGTTGTTGTTGCTGCTGTCATATTTTCATTCAATCATAGAATATAGAATTTTTCTGTGTTCATCTTCCGGTTCCTAGAATACGGAATCAGGTAATTCAGAGTTCGATTGAAAATAAGTCAAACAAAAAAATTATTCCACCTAAAATTAAACATGAGGTAGCCAAATATATATTATTAGGGGTAGCTTAATATAAAAATATACCTTGATATTTTTTTCTTTCTTTGAGGTAGCCATAGCTGCTAAAGAAAGCAATCACCCCATCTGGGACCGTTGTTGATGTAAAACATTTTATACATATAGTGTACTATACCACAAGTAGAGTACCTACATAAAATTCATATATGCTCACTTATTTTTTATCAAGCATATGCTAATGACTAGAATTCCACAATTTTTAAAGTGAATAAGTAGGGAATTCGAGATTCAAACTCCGACACTTATATATATAATGCAATATCCTATCAACTGAGTTATTCTCACGGAGACACAAGAAACATCTCTTTTTATTATTAACTAATTAAGTGACACTGTCACCTCTTTTTTTTTTGAAAGAACTGTCACCTCTTCTTGGACCGACATGAATAACACATATATTAATTTGGTGTTAATTTTAATTTAATGTAGGAATTAGCGTTACCATTACCTAATCAAGTAGATGAGGCTATAAACCACATAAAGAGCCTAGAGACAAATCTAAAGTTGGCAAAGGAGAAGAAAGAAAGTTTAATGGAAAGGAAGAGACCACGTAGTGGCTGCTCGAGTTCTTCTCAAGTAAAAGAAAGCATAATATCCCCAAAAATTGAGATTCATGAAACGGGACCCATTCTACAAGTGATTGTAGCATGTGGGGTTGATGACCATTTTATTTTCTGTGAAATTATGAGAATACTGCATGAAGAGAACGTTGAGGTTATCTCTTCTAATTCTTCCTTGGCTGGCCATTCATTTCTTCATACCGTGCATGCTCAGGTATATATATACATACACACATACTTCTAATTTTAAATTTGATGTTACGCCACTAACCTATATTTATTTATTTGGTCACCATATTTTAAATGAAACAAAAATTTGTCCCATAAGCCATGATATAGAATTTTTTTTCTTTCAATTTCTATAATCAAGTGTAAACATGTTCTTCTAAAATCCGCTATTTCTAACCCAAATGAACAATGTCACATAGGGCCGGCTCTAAGATTTTTAATGCCCTGGGTGAAACATTAAAATTGTGCACTTTCAATTATTCCAATAATTTTCTTCTTGTATTTTTTTAATGCAAAATATTCATTTATAATCAAAATTATCTAAAAATATATTTTCAATAGAATTAATCAGAAAGAATTTAGAAGAAACATATCTTCTAAAATCCGCTATTTCTAACCCAAATGAACTATGTCACATATGTCATGTTATTTTTTTTTTTTTTGAGTAAACATATGTCATGTTATTGAAAAATGAAAATAGACTCCAAACTGAGTTGTAGGGAAAAAAACCGAAACTAAAAATGGAACAAAGAAATAGAAAGACTTAAATCATGTTTTAATTAAAAATAAGAGAGCAAAAATGTTGCAATTTTTTTAAACAAAAGTGCATATATATATTGCTAGCATTACTTTATAAGAGAGTGTTGCTAGCATTACTTTAGTCTTAATTATATTTCTCTAGTCTTAATTAACAATATTTTGCAAATTTCTTTAAAAAAAAAAAATATTTTGCAAATGGTTTGTTTTCTGATTTGATTATTACTTTTAATGCAGATTCCACAAACTTTGTTACAATTTGGAGCAATCAAAATAAGTGAAAGATTGAAAGCATTTGTGAACGGATCTATGAGCGATGTGGAAACAGAGCCTCTATTGTGGGATCTTGAAATTGGAACTGAGAGTTGGGAGCTTCTACATTCTATAGTAACCAAGAGTTTACCAAATCCTTGATGAAGCATAGATACATGTATCGGGGTCGGTTTAAAATTTTTTGGTACCCTTTATGAATCAATAAAGTTGTACCATTTTTAATTATTTGAATGTCTTTTTTTGCATTTTTTTATACAAAAGATTAGTTCATAATTAAGGTTCTTTAAAAATATATTTTTAATAGAATTTTGGTGTCTCTAAAAAATTGGTGGCCCATGCTCATAGTCACCCATGTGTGTATAACATATGCAACACAACTTCTAACGAATTTTATGTGTAGTATATGAAATTCGTCAAAAAAGCAAACTTTTGTAGTATTTGGAAATCATTCAATGTAAGAATAAAACAGAGTTGGAGTCGTTTTTATGAATGTTAACAACTTGTATCTTTTCCCTTCTAATAGCTATTTCAAATATGAGAATGTTCTTTGTGCAATTATTTTATGACAATTTTATCTCTCATACTTATATTATGCTCTCTCTCGCACTCTATTATTTTTGGACAATAAGAAGAGAGAGAAAAATTGTCACAAATTTTGTCATCAAATAATTGGACAAAATATCATTACTCTTCGAACATTTTATTAGGTGCAATTGTAAATCTTCATGATAAGAGATGTTGATCGAAGTTCTTTGTAAAAGGCTAAGATCCCTGACATCCTTGGATTCTCTTTTGGCACTAATCCTTTTATTTATCTTGGTATTCATATATGAATTTTACCAAATCTAATTAACGAGTCTTTATTTTGAAAATTGATTTTTTTTCTTCTCTCCTCAATTAACTATAACACAATTAATTAGCCTGACTTTTCTCATAAACCGTCTCTCTCTCCTATTTTTTATGAAAGGCTCTCTTTACAATTTATTCTACTCAATTTTTTTAGCTGCTTTTTTACATTATGTCACTCGACACCTTTCTATGCCATAACCAGTATCATAATTTTTTTTTTCTTTTTTAGGGGTGAGGTAGAAAGAAGTCCCGGTTCTTATGTAGATTAAATAGACAAAGGGTGATTCCATTTGTTTATTATCATATATTGTAATGGCCTTGTATATTGAATTACCATTATCAATCTCTCTCA
>Ga0315913_1006858_pt1 | contig 13742 bp, 11 predicted proteins | sample MpolsnodulesMG_FD_207736 | JGI IMG/M metagenome (GOLD analysis project Ga0315913, IMG submission 207736) | Medicago polymorpha root nodule microbial communities from Los Angeles, California, United States - small nodules | ecosystem: Host-associated > Plants > Roots > Nodule | place: USA... | reverse complement strand
TAACTCTTAATCTTTATGAATGCCATTCTAGTTTATTCAGTATAAATCGTTCTTAATGCTTTTATGATTCTGACCCAATATAATTGATTCAAGAGTTTATATGACTATTGACACTAGCGTGTAACTCGGAAATATCTATACTGTTCAATCTAACGGACAATCTAGGGATGGAACGTTGTTAGGTTGTGACAATTGAATTAACGGACTTAAAACCTTTGATGATTATAGGTTCACCTAAGGGATTAGGGAATTATAATTAGAAAAGAGGGCTTAGGATCAAGGGATTGACCTAAGCTATTTTGTTAATTTGTCGTTAACTTTATAGCATTCGTAGACTTAAGAAACAGGTTGCTAATGAGCGATGAGCAGATGAATCGAATGACCTAGTTACCTCTCCATATTATTTCTTAAACCAATTTTTCCGTAACCATTTTATTTTACTTTGCAAATCAAACCAATTGCCTCAGTGCACCCCTCATTTTACAAACATCCTTAATAATAATGTTACTACCGAGTAGAAGTTGAAACAATCCCTGTGGATACGAATCTTATAAATTTTATTACTTCGATATAAGTTAGTACACTTGCTAATTTTCTATCACTCTTATTAATTTAATTGTAACAAATTGAACTAGTGTTTTTATTTTGGAGATTTAAGTATGGGACAAGGGTCCTAGCTATCTTTTGTGAATCTTAGTTTTTGATATTTAAGTTTGCATTGATATTCTTTTAATACAGAGATTTTAATTTCTATTCTAGTATTATAGTAATATAAGAAAGAAAACTATATATTATAATCCAACATGGATATACCCTTATAATTATTAGTTCAGAAAAGCTTTTTTAAAATAAACTCACTTTTTATAAGAAATAAAACAAATAATGCGCGTTACAATATACCTGATGAAGAATTTAGTTTGAATGATTCATGATTGTGTTTAATTATGTTGTTGCAATTATTATTGTTGTTGTTGTTGTTTTATGTTGTATTATGTCGTTGAAATTATGCTGTTGAAATTGTTGTGATTTAATGACATTTTTTTTCTTGTATGTGTTCTAACACGTTGATGTTATATAATCCGAAAACATTTTCAAATTATACAATCCGTGAAGTAAAAATAATGGTCACATGCAATGACGGAGGGTTTGAATTGTGATGCTTTGAAATTTTGACCGCTTCTCAAACCTTAAAAGATGTTCAGATTTAAGAATATGAAATATGTATGAAAATGAATTTGATACAATAAGAGATTGGTTGAATGTGTGTGCTTCTAGACTATCAAATAAAAAAAATCGGTCAACATGGTTCACCCAACTGGGTTAGTCCAGTTCCCACTGACCGCGAGATTTTCCAATCTAGTGTCTAAGATAGCCTCTCAGGATAACCTCTTCAGACTTTAAACTACCACATAATCCACCTGTTTACACAATTGTTTTTGTGATCTTGATCTTTACAAAAGAATCATTTAGATCTCTCTCTCTCTAAACTAATCACACACATGTGAAAAATACACATAAATGATGTTATGGAGGCTTAAGTGTATTTGTGATTGATGATTTTAGGATCTGGTTCTGATGTAGAAATTGAAATATGTTTTTGCTCTGAATGATGAAGTGCTTTAAAGAGCATTGTCTTGGTGAGCAAGTAAGGAAACTAACCATTGAGAAACTAGCCGTTTTTATCCCCACAGTACTAGAAAACAAATTTAAGGTTTAAATTCATCTTGATCTCCAATTTATTCTCACTCACTGTTTTAAATACTCATTTCTATTTATCAAACTGCGTGGTTTTGATCCTCCTAGTGCCAAATATCGTACCAAGTACCACTAGATTTAAGAGACAAGCTTTGAACCAATGGACAATCCATGAAACGGGCCTATACACGTAGTTGTTCTATAACCACATCAACATCTTCATGTGTGCACCATGTCTAACAACCACAAAAACACATGATGATTACATCAGCTCCACATGTATCTAACTTATATTCTTTAAAAAAAAAAGTATCTAACTTATATGTCCACACTTTATTACCACATCGTGCAATTCGAGAAATTGAGAGGCAAGAGAAATCACATATTTAAAAATAGGAAAATGGATCTCTAAAAAAAAATAGAAAAATACTAACAAATGTCATAATGTAACTGGTTAAAGAAATAAATATAGTGTAAATATTTTAAAAGTGTAAAAAACAACACTGGTATGAACTTTAAAAATAAAAAGATAAATTTAGTTAGCATGAACCTTAAAAATAAAAGCATCAAAATTCAAAACAGCATTTGACAAAAGAAATAGTTAGATTCCTTCAAAAAAAGAAATAGTTCGAAATCTATTTATTTTCTCTATTTTTGATCACTAATTTATTTTTTCTAATAAGTGTGTGATACAATTTGCTTTAAATTAAAATATCCACCAGGTCGTCTTTGGTAGCATATAAAATTTACTTGATCAGAGAAATAGCTTCCTTCATCTTGCCTTTGTTGCACCAATATCATCTGAAGTTTATTAGGGCTACAAGGAATAGTGAGTGGACCATCTCCATTAAATCCATATTTATCAGCTGCTTCTTCCAATAGACTCACAAATATTGGATTTGTTAAACAACTCAATGGCACAACAAATCTCTTTGCTTCATCTTCATCCTTAGCAATCACAACAAATTGTCCTTTTTTCACATCCTTTGCCACATACCTTGGTTTATGATCATTTCTTTTCATTAATAGGGTCTTTTGGAGCTTTTTGAAAACATTATTCTTGAGCTTCAAAATTCCACCTACAACAACCATTTTCATTTAGTTGTTTATAAGATGTATATGAGTACAAGAAAGATATTTTTTTTTTGATGATTTGATGAATATAATATGCTTAATATTTATAGTGTGCTTCTTAACAAAGACACAAATAATTTGTCCCTATATCAAGTTAGAACATACCGAACATAAGGGAAAGCGAAATATAGCAATTCATGTATTATGTGATCGGTGCAGTGTTTTTGAACGAACATTTTATTTTTGACTCAAGAAACGTCTTTTGAATGTGTATTTATGTCATGTCATATCTTGTCTTTCCTGCCTTAAGATTAATTTTTAACGCTGTAATAAATCTTTGGTAACTTTTTACTATACATGCTGATCAATTTTGAGAAATAATCTTTCAACAACAATGGAGTACTTTTAAGACAATAGTTTCTTTTCCTTTCTTTTGGGACAAAAAGCAATATATCGAGTATTTTTAAGACAATAATCTCTTTTCCTTTCTTTTGGGACAAAAAGCAATAGTGAGAGAGAAAAAGATATAATAAAAACACAATATAAGTATGGAAAAAGTTATCTAGAGGGCAACTATAGGTGTTCCGTTCTATCACACTATAGTTAGTTAGAGTGTTTGAGAAGCTTGGTGCATAGACATAAATGGTGGGTGAACCGATAGCGGAAACCTGATAGCAGGTGGCCCAATGGATTTTGGAGATGCTCTGATACCAATCTTAATCTTAGAAATGGTGGTTGGACCTAACACAACCTCACAAAACCGGCTTGTGAGGTGAGGATTGCCTCCACTTAGCAATCACAACAAAATGTCCTTTTTTCACATCCTCTGCAACATACCTTGATGTATGAACATTTCTTCCCATTAATAGGGTTTTTTGGAGCTTTTTGAAGACATTATTCTTGAGCTTCAAAATTCCACATACATCAGCCATTTTGATTACTAGTTGTTTTTAAGATGTATATGTGTACAAGATAGATTTGTTTTATGATGATTTGATCAATTTAATATGCTTTATATTTATAGTGTGCTTCTTAACAAAGACACTAATAATTTTGGCACTATATAAAGTGAAATACTGAATTGCAGTTCATAATATAGCAATTCATGTATGTGTTCGGTGCAGTGTTTTCGAACCAACATTTTTTTTGTACTTTAACATGAAAGCGATAACACAACACAATTGTATTAATTCAACATGTTTTTATAATCAATTTACAATAATATCATAATCGGATAAAATTTAGACATACATTGAATAAATCCTATAATATCAATACTGTTGAGAACTACTTCAAAAATAGCAAGAAACAATTAAAATTAAATCTGTAGTTGTTAGCCTGTAATTTCGACAGACTCAATTAATGTAGTCAACATGCGTTGACTTTTGGCTTTTCAGGAGTCAAAGTCTTTTTCTCGTGAGGAATTCTACATGAGATGGACTTAGTGTTTGAAATAGGTGAACAAGCCTTGAAGTTCGATAAGACGTGAGTCAGAAAGGTAGTTGGTCGAAGCCAAGCAGTTGCTGTCAAAGAAAGAAGAATTCAAAATTCAAAAGCAGTGGTTTCCTTAGTGGAGATGTGGGGGACAAGCGGTTTTCGAGGGAGGAAGTGTTGTTTGTGGAAATTTTTTTTTTTTTTTTTTTTTTTTTTTTTTTTTCAGTTTTTATTACTATGTATAAATAGTAGTTTTTCTTATGAAAAATAGGTAACAAATCATTTATAGAAATTCTAAACACTAGAAGTACCGATGTCTAGAGAAAAGAGTCACACAAAATGTATGTAATCTGATTTGTCGACCCCCTTTACATTAACCCAATGCAACTTACCTTTTCTTTAAGTTTCTGCGTTTTAAACTTTTAAGTCTTTTACTTTTACTTGCATTTTACTGCGTTTTTTCCCTGTCGAGAGACAATCCTTTTCTTACCAAAACTCCATCTCGTTCATAAAGCAAGCTATGAACTTGGTGAGCATTTCTTACTCTACTGAAAAAAGATTGCACAACATGTCCTGAGATTTCTAGTTTGATCCCGTTTATAATAAGCAAAGCTAGACTCGTCGTTTACCAAAAACTTCGATAAACAGTAGTATAAGGAGAAAAAGGAAGAAGGTTGCAACTATCTCAAATCTAAACTAATATGGCGTACAAGTTGATGTGAGATAAAACATTTTAGCTAATGATGCTAACCCCACAACCACGAAGCAGCTTTGGGGATAACATGGTGACTAATAGTGTAACCATGTAATCATAACTTCTCCAAAAAGAAAATAAGAAACAAAACGGAAGAAGGAAAGATGAGTTTTAGAATGTAAAGAATGGAAGAATGCAAGGCTATTTATAGCCACACCACCATCCTAGGCTGTAACTATAGAAGAAGGTCGACAATCTTAAGTATCATGGTCAGTCAATCGACTCGAATGGAAGCATTCCAGTTTATCCATATGAAGCTCTGTAACGATGACAAGAGAGTCATGTTCTCTATATTTGGTCAATATAGTTTGAAGAGAACGATCGAGTTGGACCATTCCTTGTTGATATCTTTTCATGGCATTCGAAAAAGTTTGATTAGATCCAGAACCTCCGAAGAAATCAGGACTTGCATGGTTAGATATGATGAAGAGTTAAGTTTGACTGATCCATGATTGTGTTTAATTATGTCGTTGCAATTGTTGCATTATGTCGTTGAAATTATGCTTCTGAAATCGCTGTGATTTAATGATAGATTCTACTCTTTTCTATATTCTAATGCATTGGGATTATATAATCCGAAAACCTTTTCGACTTATATAATCCAAAATGGGACAAAATGGTCAATTCGAAAGGCATGCGGGAGAAGAGTAAAGTGGAAATAGAAATTGTCCAAAAATAGTATTTGCGAATTCCCATTAAACAAAGCATATGAAAGGAACCGATATCGAAATATAAACTAAATAGTAAATTTATCACAAAACTTACCGGAAACTTAATGCTTGATGATAAGCCAATTCCAATTAAAGTAGATATGGCTTACAGTTACCCGTGTATTAAAATACGAAGGCTTCATATTCCACAACAAAGAAAGCACTTTTGCTGTCTTGCTCGTACGCGGGGTTTTCACTTGGAAAAGAAAATGTTCGATACTAATGGATGCGGGTTCATAACTCTGGGTTCTAATGTACGAGATCTTGTAGCACTTACCAATGAGGCGCTATCGATTAGTATTATACAAGAAAAAATCCATTATAGACACTAATATAATTAGATCCGCTCTTCATAGACAAACTTGGGATTTTAGATCTCAAATAAGATCGGTTTAGGATCATGGTATACTTTTCTATCAGATAGGAAGGGTTGTTTCACAAAATCTACTTCTAAGTAATTTTTCCATAGATCCTATATCTATCTATATGAAGAAGAAATCATGTAATGGGGGGGGATTCTGATTTGTACAAATGGTACTTGGAACTTGGAACAAGCATGAAGAAATTAACGATACTTCTTTATCTTTTGAGTTGTTCTGCCGGATCCGTCGCTCAAAACCTTTGGTCTCTAACCAGACTTAATGAAAAAAATGATGGTACCACTTCTTATAGACTCCTTTATAATGATACTGATCTAGTTCATGGCCTATTAGAAGTAGAAGGTGCTCTGCTAGGATCCTCACAGACAGGATGTCCGTTAGATAATGATTGAGTAACATTTCTTCTTAGGCCCGAACCAAGGAATCCCATAAATATGATTCGAAATGGATCTCGTTCTATCCTTGATCATAGATTTCTTTATGAAAAATATGAATCGGGGTTCGAAGAAGGGGAAGGAGTCCTCGACCCGCTAGAGGAGGATTTATTCAATCACATAGTTTGGGCTCCTAGAATGTGGCATCCTTGGGAATTTCTATTTGATGATTGTATAGAATGGTCCAATGAATTCAAATTTTCCTATTGGGAAAGGTCATTTTGGGACAAGCAAATCATTTATGATGAAGAGGGTGAGCTTCAAGAGAATGATTCAGAGTTCTTACAGGATGGAACCATGGAATACCAGACACAAAATATATCTTTCAAAGAACAAGGCGTTTTTCGAATAAGCCAATTCATTTAGGACCCCTCGGATCCACTCTTTTTGATATTCCAAGATGATCCTTTTGTACTTGTGTTTTCACATCGAGAATTGGTTGCAGATGAGGAGATGTCAAATATACTTTTGACTTGCCAAACAAATTTTTTTTATTGGAAATATATAAATAAATGCTGGTTTAGGAAGAATATGCCATAAAAGAATTTTGAATTGTTGATTGATCGACAGAGACAGTTTAGAACCAATAGTTCATTATCAAATGAATTGTTTCGTTCTAGTACATGATTGCAAGGTTTTACAACTTGAGAGTTTAGCTCAACTTGTTTTACTTATATAAATTTGAAGCGTAAAGTCGACTTGTAAACTCGTATGAGTTTACCTAAAATTATAATTATATAAAATTTATTATATACATGACATTTGTAAGCTAATGTAATATTAAAAAGGCTTAATAGCAGTTTTAGCCCCCTACGTTTCAAGAAGTTGCGATTTTGGCCCCCTAAGAAAAAAAACACAAAACCGCCCCCTAAGTTTTGCCTCTGTGGCAGTTTTGGTCCCCTAAGTCAATTTTGACTCGGTCAACGCACACGTATATTTTTTATTTTTGTAATTGAAAAAATAATTTTGTTTTTAATTAAAAAAATTTATTTTTTTATTTTTAATTATTTAAAAAAAATTTATTTTTAATATTTTTAATTAATTTATTTTTATTTTTCTTAATATTTTTTTATTAACAAAATAAAAAATATTTTTTATTTTTTTAATTAAAAAAAATTAAATACACACGTGTGCGTTAATCGAGTCAAAATTGGCCCAAAACTGCTATTAAGCCTATTAAAAATAGGCCAATAGTAAAAATATGACTTAATTATAAAGGCAAAGTATACATAACCACCATAATAAAGAGTTGTGTTCAACTTAGCGTCAAAATACAAACCTAAATTACAAAATCATAAATTTCATAAGTCTCTAAATCATCCAAAAAAGCAAGTTTCACAAGTTTATAAATTTATTAATAAAATTATCCAAAAAATTAAACTAATTAATTTCTTCAAAAGTTCAATCCTTCTAAACAAAAAAAAAACAAACACATTTAGTATTCAGTAAATCACACATCAAAGATAGAAAATCACATGTTTTAGTACCTTGGGTTTGAAAAAAAAAAAAAGGGTTTCGAAAGAAAATGGTCAAAACAATGGTCCAAAATAAAAAATAAAAAAAAATGTTTTTTTAAATGTAAATTCGTAAACTCGGACAAGTTTACACGACTTTACCAAGTTTAACACATGTTAACTAGATCAAATTCGTCAAACTTTCCGATTTCACCAAAAACCGAGTTTACTTCGAGTTAACACGTTTTTGACACCTAAAAATGTAAACTCAAACGAATTTACAAGTTAACACTTGATTTGTTGAACACTGCATGATTTGATTGATTTTTTTTTGTTGGTAAAATCATGAGAATTAATGCGACTTTTATAAAAACTACACTAACAAAATTACGGTGCCATCCTGAATTTATCAAACTCACGGTAATTCTAAACGTGTTCTTAACTCACATACTTGAGAAAAATTCTAATTTCAAAAAGATTAGTTTTAAATACGATTATAGTTATTATAAAAATATATTTAGCAAAGTTTTTCTTCAAATTGTTTACTATAATTTTTTAGATTTGTTGTATTGTGAAAGATTTGTCTATTTTTATTAAATCCACACTTATCAATCAACATTGAGTATAACACAATGGATCAAATTTCCACAATTGTCGAGACCTACACTACTAGAAAAACAACTTTAAGGTTTAAATTCATTTTGATCTCCTATTTGTTCTCATTCACGGTTTTATATACTCATCTCTATTTATCAAACCAAGTACCACAAGATTTGAGAGAAAAGCTTTCAACCAAAGGACAACCCATGAAATGGGCCTATACTCAGTTGTTCTATTACCCCATCAACATCTTCCTGTCAGCATCATGTGTAACTAACAACCACATAAATACATAATGATCATGTCAGATTGTCAGCTCCACATGTATCTAACTTATATGTCATCACTTCACTACCAAGTCGTGCAATTTGATAAAGAGACGCAAGAGAATTCGCATATTTAAAAATAGGAAAATGCATCTCTCAAAAAATTGAAAAATAAATAGGAAAATGCTACCAAATATCATAGTATACTAGTTAAAGAAATAAATATAGTGATTCAAACTGTTAAAAGTATAAAAAATAACATCAGTATGAACTTTCAAAATAAAAAGATCAAAACTGCATTTGAGTATTTGACAAAAGAAATATTTAGAAATTTATATATTTCTCTATTTTTTATCATTAATTTTAATATTTCAAATAATGTTGAGATACAATTTGCTTTAACTAGAAATATCCACTAGGTCGCCTATGGCTTCATCTTGCATTTGCTGCTCCAATATCATCTGAAGTTCATTAGGTCGACAAGGAACAGTAATTGCACCATCTCCATTAAATCCATATTTATCAGCTGCTTCTTCCAATAGACTCACAAATATTGGATTTGTTAAACAACTCAATGGCACAACAAATCTCTTTGCTTCATCTTCATCCTTAGCAATCACAACAAAATGTCCTTTTTTCACATCCTCTGCCACATACCTTGATTTATAATCATTTCTTCCCATTAATAGGGTTTTTTGGAGCTTTTTGAAAACATTATTCTTGAGCTTCAAAATTCCACCTACAACAACCATTTTGATTTCAAGATGTTTTTAAGATGTATATGAGTACAAGATAGATTTGTTTTATGATGATTTGATGAATTTAATATGCTTAATATTTATAGTGTGCTTCTTAACAAAGACACAAATAATTTGGCCCCATATCATGTTAGAACATACCGAACATAAGTGAAAGCGAAATATAGCAATTTATGTATGTGATCGGTGCAGTGTTTTCGAACGAATATTTTATTTTCTTGACTCAATTTTTTGAAGGAACTTGCAATTTAGCATGAAACGTCTTTTGAATGTATTTGACTGTGTCATGTCTTGTCTTGCCTGCTTTCAAATTATTAATGAAGCTCCTTAAAACAAAATTATTAATGAAGCTGTTAATAAATCTTTTGGTAATTTTTTAATGTACATGGTAGTTAATTGCTAACTAGTGTATTCACTTATTGGATTATATATCATCTCATTCATTAGATTTAAATTCTCACTTTTTTTAATATAAAAAAGTTTATGTGAGTTGAGCTTGATAGCTCACCAAAGTCAATGTAATCTCAAAATTTTAAGAGCGGTGAACTACTAACAAGCCACGGTTTGATATTGGTAGTTGAAGTTGAACTTACACATTTACGGGATATGAGCCAACTTCTTTCTAACTTAACCAACCATCCACGGTTGGTCGATTTAAATGATTACTTTTTCTTGTTTTTTCCCTTGTTTATTTTTAACCAAAAACAACACTTGAAATTGTTGTGAATTCAAACCCTTGTACAAAAGCAACAAGACAATGCATGAAGTAAATAACAATGATAATCAACAACCAAACAGTCCAAGCAACGATAATCAATCAATAACAAATCTAGTAACGTATATGTGTATAAAAAAAATTCACAATCAAACCAAAGAATAAATATAAACAGTGTAGAGGAACTAATACACCAAAAGTGTTTACCCAATTCGACTCAAATTAACTTACGTTTGGAGAAGAGCGTAACTCTGCAATCCACTACACGAATGAGTCTTTAAAAGAGATATATAGAAGTTAGAAGAAATTAACATAAAAAAATAAACCAATCCATTTAGGTTGGTCTAGTGGTGTTGGTTTGCAACCTTATAGTGTGCTCCTCTCAGGATTTCAAGTTCGATTCTCTCTGATGTCGATCGACATGAATATTTGTAAACGAGACAAAAGAGAAAGCTTGAATTCATCCTCTAATAAAATCTCCTTATCCAAGGTGTTATGAATATATGTTTCTCAACCCTAGTTTTCCACTCGAAAGCTCTCAACCCTTAATTCCAAGTTTCCTAAAAGTTCCCTCTTTCGGTGACGTTGTCTCTCATCCAAAAACCACACAAGAATCACTAAACACAAGAGCATAATCTTCTCTTTGTATTCCCTCTTTTTTCCCCTCTTGTTCTTAAAACCTTGTCACACTCCCAAAAGACCCAAATCCTTAGCATTTAAGTTTCGTAAGGATTCCATCTTTTTCGTGGTATCAAACAATGAGATAAAAAAAATTCTATTTATAAGAAATTTATAAATAGGTTAAGGGGATGTATTGGATTAGAATTTTAAAAGACAAATTTTATTTAATTTTTTTTTATAGGTTTTAAAAGACTTTGTAAAATTTTAATGACTTTTAAGGTTTTAAAAGACTATCAAAATTTACAATTGAATTTCCAAAGATTTATATTAAGAGATTTTAAAGGATTTGAAATGACTTTATATTATGAGATTTTAAATTACCTCTGTTTTTAGTCAATACTTCACCACAAATATTTTCTAAATGTACTTATTGCTAATATTAAGTAGAATTATTTTTAATTAAAAGAACAGAAAGACAAAAAAAAAGAAGACTGATTTAGTTCCGTATTCATCTAGTCTAATAACTCTGACTATTATTAAAAAAAACTATGACTTGGAGCATCACACATTAATGTGCAGCTATTATGTGCATATGCTCTACGCAAATATATTCTGTTTATTGAGATATTCATCTTTTATTTTTTAAGGTTTTTTTATTTTTTTTAAATCTACAAAACAATCAGTTTTCTAAAATAACGACTCAATATTTCTACGTCATTATTTTAGAAAACCGATTGTTTTGTGGATTTCTAAAATAATGACACAATAATATTAAGTATAGCAATACTTTTTTTGTGAAATATCTCTATAATTAGTCATGTGATGATCCACGAGATGGTGTTATGAAAGTATTCAGAACCCGTATACGATTTTTATTTGAAAAATATAAGATATTTTTGTTAGTATCATAAAGATCTTTATTTTTTTGAAAGGAATGATCTTATTGCTAGGGTGCATTTTTTTCAATTTGTTAAATTTATTCCTAGGGTGCATACACGCACGTCAATATAGCTATGCTTAATCCTCGAGTGTTTAGTTCAATTAGCAAGGACAATACATAATATATACAAAGTTTGAGGTTTAAACCCCGGCCACCACCAAAAACAATATACCTATACTTATTTCACAAAAAAGTATTGCTATACTTAATATTATTGTGCAGTAACTCAAATGTTTTGTCGACCGGTAAAAAGTTAAGTGTTGAGTTTCAGCATGAATAGTAACTTTGAAAGAAAATGAATGTAAGTATTTTATAAATGTTCTTTGAGTTTAAATATCTTTCATGTTTTTAAAAATATATGTCTTTCATGTTTTGAAATGAGATATCATTCCTTAACACTCATCCTAAATTTTCTCAGATAAAAATAAAAATAAATTATTGTGTACAGGTAAATTTAAAACTTGTCATTTCATTTTACTTAAGTTGATCCTTCTCGAATTTCACATCACTTTCTTCAGGTTAGTAATGTAGTGGGTGTCTCAAAAGCTCGGTGAGACGTTATGCATTTAATTTGACTTTCTTGTTCTTGGGTTATTTTGAAGGAAAGAAATAACAAGATTTGTAACAATAAAATAACATCAACTTATCAGCTTCTCGAAAACGACAAATTGCTTTCATTTTGGTGGTTGTAGGCAAATAATGCCCATTTGATGCAGGTTTTTCATATTTGGTGGCATTGTTCTTTTGTTTGCTTGGACATTAGCTAATGTTTTTTCTCTCGTGTTGTTGTTTTTTTGATGAGTTGCTCTTTTTCAGTTTTTCTTTGTAGTTAATCTTTGATTTTCTTCTCTGGTACGTCTTGTGTGTGGGGGATTGTTATTCGGTGTTAATATATGTTCCATTTTAGCTTGTTAAAAAAAAAAAAAATCAACTTGTCATTTCTCAAATTTTTTGTTATATATTTGTTTCTTTATTGCAACTTTTTCGGTCAAATTTGGTTTGTTGTATATGATTGGTTAAACCTTGTCTTGGTTCAGGGTCGTCCCAAGATATAGGTCGGGGTACGGCGGCGTAGGACCCATGTCCGAAAGGGGCCCAATTTTTTTTATATGGGGTGTGTATATAGAAATACTTGTTTTATTGGGGGTAGATATAGCAAAAATTGTAAAGAGGACCCAACTATTTATCAGACTTCAGCCTAATAGCTCTTCACCGTTTTTTATTTTACAACTCAACAACATTTCATTTTCACAGCTCAGCACTTTCATTTTTACAACCCCAACATTGACCAAAACGCTAAACTTAGAATTAAAACGTAAAATGCAGAAGCAACACACACAAAAAAAAAACTCTACTCCTTTCCAGACACTAAATTTGTTTTTATTTTGAGGATATTTTTTGGTATTTCAAATTGAAGGTAACCTGAATTTGTATTTAGATTTCATAATATAATATGACCTTTACCATGAAAGTTTCATGCTTGTGACACCAAATTTGATCATGTGTGATTTTTTACAAGTAACATATCATATTATATTGACAAATGATAAAAGGTTTTCATTTTACATGATTCGAGGGATAAGTTAAAAAATAAGTTAACAAAAATAAAAAAGAATATCACCTATATTGAGGAATGAAGCTGAGAAAGAAAGGAAATTCCAAACACGAAATAGCAAACTGTGAAGGAGAGAGTGCTGATTGAAATGAGAAGAAGAAAGCAGCTGGACTGAGAAGCAGTGAACGGTTGAGAGATGGAGTTTAGGGAGGATTATGGGTTATCATCATCTTCAGATTGAAAGAGAGAGCTTTGATAGAGAGAGAGAGAGAGAGAGAGAGAGAGAGAGAGAGAGAGAGAGAGAGAGAGAGAGAGAGAGAGAGAGAGAGAGAGAGAGAGATTTATATATATA
>Ga0315913_1006857_pt1 | contig 13743 bp, 6 predicted proteins | sample MpolsnodulesMG_FD_207736 | JGI IMG/M metagenome (GOLD analysis project Ga0315913, IMG submission 207736) | Medicago polymorpha root nodule microbial communities from Los Angeles, California, United States - small nodules | ecosystem: Host-associated > Plants > Roots > Nodule | place: USA... | reverse complement strand
AAAAAAATATTTTAATCATATATATATAATACTTTAAAAACTAAAACAAACACTTAGCAATAATAGGATAAAAATGAGCTACATTAAAATTGATAGACAATGACATGCACAATGTTGTTGTAGTTTTTAAGGATTTCAAAACTAAAATGGTCCCCCATAGGAACATGCTTGAAAAAGGGAGGATATGATTATCCATAATAAGAGATACCTATGACACAAGAAGGCTAAACTAGATTTGGTGGTTGCATACCGGTGTTAATTACTATGTGTAATAATAGCTTTGTCCAGTTCATACATAAAGTTATGTGCTTTGAACAAACGAATTGAACCTAATGAGCCGAACCAAACTGTTCGTAAACTTTAAACGAGCCGAACTCGAGCTTAAAAAAAAGTTTGTGTCAAGCTCGAACCGAGGTTCGAACCGAGCCAATTCTTAACGAGTCGAGTCGAGCTCAGATAGGTTCGATTCAACTCGACTCATTTCCAACCCTACTCACATATATATTTTAAATATTTTGAAAGGCCTCTAACACTATTAAACTGCCAAGTTGATCCTCGTATTTAACCATTTACTATCGATTTATTCTCTAACATGTCTCCTAACATGTCTTAAGAAGGATTAATATAAATAAAATTTGATAGAGTCATGAATCTTTTTCAAATATTCATAGTGCTGGAGACCTATTTGAGAGTGTGAACGGATTTAGTGGTTTACTAAAAAAAATCAGAAGTTATAAAATATTTATTGATAATATTTATCTTGCGATTGAAATATCTCTCTTTGCCCGATTATGAATTATCACAAATCTTTTCAACTTTGGAAACAAATTAGCACACAATGATTTTAAACGCCGCTTTGAACTTTTGAACAAAGCAAATCGAAGGGCTGTGATAAGTTTTCACAGTAGAGAATTTTGTTAATGAAAGGACTTATAACTTATTTTGTAGACATATTAGAACAAGATATCTCGTTTTATTCTGCTGATAGGTGTTCTATAGTGTAAACATAAACTTGGTACACATGATTGCGCATAATTTTTTCAAGCAAATCCAAAAATGAAAAAGTATTGAGGATATTTCAGCACTAGTCTTACACTTTTTTAGTGTAAATAGACACTGACAATGAGAGTTTTGCATCCTTTGTTCCATCTTAGAAATAGTGTTAGCTCACACTTACTCTTTTGGAAAAAAATAGACCTCAATTCAGCTGAGTCATGCTCTTCTTAATCTACATTATTCCTTGTTTCACAGCATCTCTTCTCATAACCCTTAGGCAGCATGACATAAGTATTTACGGTCAATGTCTCGTACAAGAATGCAGATTTGACATCTAGTTCATGTAATTTTTTTCATCATCCGAATTGCAATAATCATGACTATTCTCAAAGGATCCAATTTAATAACAGGGAAAAAAAATTAAGTATGCAGTCACAACTCCTATCTCTGCAGTGTCTACATACTGCTATCATGAACCACTCAACCACATAGCTTGTTTCACCGCATGCTTCACTTTCTTACTAAGGCTTTGTTTGAAAGTTCGGAGGGGAGGGGAAGGGAGGATTTTAGGGGTTGGAAATATATAGAAAATCGATAAGTCTTTTGCATTTTACAAAAAACAATTTTTTAGAGAATGATAAACTAATGCTTATAATTAATATATTTTTAATTTTAAGAATATTATAACAATAGATTGATTTTGAAAATTTCACATAAACCCTCAAAAACCTTCTCTCAGTACAATTTTTTAGTTCCCCAAATGAGAGAGATTTTGTATTATGAATAAAAAAATTAACCTTCAAAGCCCTCTCCTCCCAATGTCTTCTATTTCTTCCACTTGCTCCTTCCTTTTTTCCAAAACCCTCCCCTCCCCTCCAAACTCTCAAACAAAGCCTAAATGTCTGCATCACTACCCCAATCTAATTAATTTCCATCTCTTTCTTACGACTTTCGTCCCAATGCCACTGAGTTACTTGTTCTAATTTCATATCCCAAGTTGCACACACTTTCATCTCAATGCTCTACTGAGAGGTTTATTCCACTCCAATCCTCATTTGGTGTTTGATTCTTGCCAGCCAAGGTTGGTGATCAGTTTAAAACATAAAACTGCCTATGTTTCTACTTCAGGCCAAAAAACAATTTATGAATTTGCTTCTCTGATAATAGTGTTCTGACTGTGTTCAGTAAATATTATGTTTTCCTCTCTGCCTCCCACTCTGTTAAACATGTTACTGAACACCTTATTTCAAATTTCCTATGTATTTTATTTGGCCAAATGTAAATGCCCACACATATGTTCTGTCAATGTTACTTGCCTTCAAGATAAATGTGCAAAATTATATGCATGTTTATTCTCAAACCATCAAAGTGTCTTAGGTTTTACATTTAGCAGTAATGTGAATAGAGATACAAAGAAAAGCTTAAAACACCAACAATGATAATGAGGTTTCTCTATTATCCCCCACAATTTGTGACCGATATTAGTCAGGTGTCCTTACTTCAAACATAAACTACAACCAGCTATTTACAAATTTATATTTCAATTATATCAAATGTGACTCTACATATCGGGCGAGTGACAACTAAATGCTAAGGATGACTTCGGACAGACTTAGGAGAGAACTAGAAGAGAAGGTTATCTTTCAACGATAAATCTTAGTCCTATGAAGTATAAACTTGGGAATGGTAAGACCACATATTCCAGCCAGTTTGTGGATACTACTACTTGACCACATAAATGTAAAACCAGCAAGGGAGATAGTTTCCATTATTTTGGGTTGAATCCAATGTACATCAGGTGAATAATTTTTATTACATTGTCTTGGGACAAATAATATACAAAGAAATAGGCATCATACTGATCCATAAACACTTGAAATTTGCATGCTACTAATTCCTCTCAAGAATTAACGAAGAAAACTGAAATAAAAGGATGTGCAAGACACTCAGAGAGGCAGGCCCCGTTTGGCAGGGTTAATCAACAAACTCTTTATTAGCACTTAAAGGTCAATTTAGCTAAAACTTTGATGCAAACAGTATAACCATCTGTGGAAGTTAGGGAACTCTTTGAAATGAGTGCATTAAAGATAGCTAACAGGAAGGATACTAAGACAGACAATTAGAGGAGCATGGTAGCACAGATAACTTAAATAAGTACATTAAAGATAGGTAGCAGGAAGGATACTAACTACTGAGACAACCAAACCAAAGATAATAGAGGGCATTAAAATTAGAGTACATATCCTTCTTTCTTGTTCAAATACATATATGGCCGCGATCAAATTCCTAATAAAGTGCTTTGAGTAAGAGTCATGTAATTATGATTTTGATCTTGATCAGTAACATGCATAAACTCGTCAACTAAATGACAATATAGAATAATTTCAAACAGTGACTACAACATACTTTAGAACTTAACTCAATTACACATGCATAAATAAAACCGAGTCACAAAAACAATTTAAGCTGTCAAAGTTTTCAACAAACGTACTACAAATTGTCGACCAATAAATATTTCATAACAGATTACATCAGTTTGTGTGGCATACTACTAGCCCATGTTACAAATGCCATCACCGAAAAGTACATAAGACACTAATTATAAATAGCAACAAATTACTTGCTGTCATAACAAAATGGCTAATTGTCACTAGGGAATGAGAGGAGAGACTCTGTATACATAACCACTAGAGATAGATAACCATTTTTACGACAGGAGCAATGCTCTAGCAATTGTCCTTTGTTATCAAACTTGACCATTACACCATTACCAACCGTTCCAATAATATCACCACGTTTTGTAGAGCATATTGGGGAAACGTACACAGTGGAAATGCCATCAACAGAAAGAACAAGAGTCTTAGTCCAAGAAGAATGCACTTTGTATTCTTTCATAACCCATATTTCAATTGTATAATTGTTATAATTCATAGCCCATAGACTGATTAACTTTCCAAATACCCACAAATCACAATGTTTATGTTCATGGTCAAAATCATCTGGTAAAGAAATCTCAAAAAGTTTCCTTTCCATTAAATCAAAGGCAAGAATAACATCCTTTAATAAATCATCACGACAAGCCAACCAATGAATAGCCGTATTATAGAGCAACCATGCTTCACGCGTACGAGAGGCATCTGAATAAGAGGAGGGAGTGCCCTCAATTGTCTCAATTGTATTCCAGGTATTATCTCTCAATGAGAAAAACTTCAAATATGATGAATTATCCTATGGGAAGTCATCTGTTGTTTCATCTATTGCCCAATGGATTGAAACTACCAAGTAATCATCTGTTGACTGATCATACCCAAAACCATAGAAATCATTTCCATTATCGGAAGGCATTATAAACTCAGGTATTTGTTTGTGAACTCCGGTGGATGGATTCCATAGGTAAAGGTTGGGATAACAATGGAAAAATATAAACCGTCTACAAGAACCTTTAACTCTAAGATATATATAAGATAGGGGACTCAAAAAATTAAAGTTTGGTGAAGCAGAAACAGCAAAATCATCACTAAGTGATGCTTCTACATTGAAAGATCGAGTTTCAAGAGGTGAAGTTGATATAGGTACAATTCTACGAGTGTGTGTTGCGGCGGTAAGGTCAAATTGCGAATTTGCAAAGTGAGGATCATGAGAGATAAGAGAAAACCAAGACTTGCAAACAGATTTGAAACAAATAAGAGACTTCACAGGTAACCTCTGCAAGATTTGAATGATCAATTCATGAGGGATATGCAGAGTCGTCGTCATCGTCTTCTTCTTTTTTATGCGTCTTCGTCCTTTGCGACCCATGTTTCTCTTCATCTCGGTGCACTTTGATACTTCTTCAAGTAACCCTAACCCTAATAGGTGATTCCAAAGGGTAAATAAAGTTTTTTGGGATTTAGGTTACGCTTGCCCCAAGTTTTTTTTGCTACGTTACCGATTGGATTAAAAATAAAAGGATTAATTAATTATAAATATTTTAAAAAATTGTTTAATCCTTATAAAAAAAATCACTCGTTAATTCCTTTAATAAATATTTTTTTTATAAAAAATTCAGAGAAAAAACTTTTTAGAGCTAAAAACTCCGATGGAAAATTTTACAATGGCTAGGTGCGTTTGATATGCTAACAAGGGACTAAACATGATGGTTCTAGTTATACTGTATTTAAATGTAAAATTGTGTTTAGATAAATTAAGGGGGTAAGGAACAAAAAAACCACATTTAACTACTTGCGTAAACATTTAAGAGAACATACAAAAAAACCCACAACTTATATGGAAACAGATTAACCACATTCACTAATTATAAAAAAAATAGCTTATAGCTTATGCTGTACATAAACACTTATCTTTCATGTCAAAGATAAGGATCGTGGAATATTAGTAAACTGTAAACCACATTTGAGAACTGAGCATGAATAGGGTCCGAGCATTTCTGTTCCTAAGCTAAACGAAACAAGATATAGAATGAGACAAATCCATCCAATTTGAAATAGAGACAGACAACAGAAAATCTATTGTCGCCATTTTTTTACTTGATTTTGCTATACCTAACTAGAATGTAACATTAACATCATACAAATATGTGGTAGTTTCATCTGTTTTTCCTACAAACTTATATAAAGATACAAATACAAAAGGAAATATGCGAAATCATCACAGGCGTGTGCTTAGAATACCTCCACAGATGGCATCCAACCTGTCCAAGCATCAATTCCTTTAAAAGGGCCAAAGTTCTGGTCCACCACCACCAGGCTTCTTCACAAATACTTGATTATATTCAGGTCTCGATGTCTGCAGTTTATGTAAAACGGTCATTGAAACTTATTGCTAAATGCAAAATTATGAGACAAACAGGGGAGGGACTAGAGGGTGGAAGTTATGATGCAGAACACGTGACATGTTGCAAAAATGTCCACTTATCATAACCAACCATATATGAATGAATTATGAAGCACGAACACTTCTCAGATTAGGTGTGGTCCCAGTGGCGGACATGCATTGGTGTCAGACACCGACACCTATAATTACACTGAATTATATCATTTTATCAAATTATTATTGGTGTTGGTGTGTCTGTGTCGTGTCTGATGTCCGTGCTTCATATACATGATACACCGAAACCTATCATATGCTGATTGTAATAAATGATTACGAGTTTGTTTGAACTAGCTTATTTGGGTTTATCCACCGATACAAAAACTTGTGAAGTGAATCTGTTCGAAAGAACTGACGGAAACAACTTATGAGGCGTTCATATGCTCTTCTATATAGCTTACAAAAACAACTTATAGCTTATATAAAAATAGTTTGACTTTATTTCATCTTATGTTACAGAAACAGCTTATACAAAAGCAATTATATGATAAGCGCTTTAATTAAGCTTCTTACCAAAACTATATAGTATACCAATTCCGATTGGAGTCAGAATCTCTACCTTTTTTATATAATTATCCAATCAATCATCAAACCAGTTTTCAATTTAGTAATCACTAATCAAATTCAAAAAAATGCAAAATTTTAGCCTAATTTCTCAAACATGAAGAAAAACACGATGCCGACATGAAAAAGAACGAAAATTTGAAGAAATGATGTAAATGGGTGTTCATAAATCATTATAAGAAAAAACAGAGAGGAAGAAGAAGCTTACGATGTCTTTGAAGAGAATATAAGCGATGAAGAAGAAAAGAAAGAAGAGGATCTCAAATTCAGCATTTCTCACAAAGGCGAATATGGAATCAACAATCCGAGTCAATAACGACTCGTTCCGAGCCTCGACTCGCCGCCTAGCCATCGCTGTTCTCTCTCACCTCCAAATTCTAGCAATCTAGTCTAGTCTTCTTCTCTCTGTCTTAAACAAATCACCTAAAAATGACATGACATGACGACATAGGATTGACCCGACCCTCTTCCAAATGGATCAGTTTAACAAATCCGGGATTGTTGGACCCGACCCGGTTCAATCCGTTTAGCACCACTCTTACCTACAAAAATGACCCGGCTCGGATTTTAGAATGTATAGTGTGGTTTTTGTGTTTGGATTCTAAAACTCGAACATGTCTTATATGTATTATTCAAAGATGTATGTTAACGACACATATTTTTACAAACATTTTTTCAACAATTTTTTTTTGATTGATTAAAATTCACATGAACTTCAACAAACCGTATAGGTCCCACAAATTTAGCAGGTCCCATATGAATTTTAATCAATCTAAGAGTGTATTGAAAAATGTGTTTCTCTTATTCAAATGCACTATCTTCTCGTCACCTGAGTATTTTATGTTAAAAAAAACTCAACCCCTCAAAATCTGAAACTTATTATAACCAGGGTCGTCTTCAACAATTCGGAGGACTTGTTATAATCTTAACAATTTTCTTTTAAAGAAAATTGAAAAAAAATCCAACACCACTTATAATGATAGACAATTAAGTTATAGTTAGATATATGAACAGTGATTCAATTATAACTTTTACCTATAGACAAATAAAGATTTACTTATGGACAATGTATAATTGATAGGAAAATGATTGTCTTTCAAAATTTTACATACGGAAAAATGACCTTTAGTGACGGATTTTGCGTTGTAGATATAAGTCTTTTTTTTGTTTTATTTCAATTTTTGAGGCCCCATTAAGTTTAAGGCTCAGTGCCAAGGGTCTTATTGCACTTGCACATGGTCGACCCTGACTATAATGACACTCAAATTTTGCTTGAATCTTGAGGTGCTTTAGGCGGAAGAACAACACAAAGACCCACCAAACCAGTCACCTCATTTAAGGACCTTTTTTAGTTTACTTCCATTGTGGATGCACTAAAATGGTTTTTGATTCTGCACTACGTTACGTTAGTCAAAATAATTTCTAACGTTAAAATACTCCATTAATAGTCATATAAATCCCTTAATATAGTTATTGTCCTTTTAATCTTTACAAGTACTTTTTTTACAAGAGTCTTTATAAGTACTTATTTACTGTTGTATTAATCTCTATAAGAAAATAATTATTGTCAACATTTAAAGATTATTTTAACGATATAGACCATTTTGATTAACATATTGTATAAACAGAGACTAATTTAAAATGAGTTTTTCTAACACGTGAAAATTTTACACATATTAAAAAGTTAAAAAAAGTAAATTTACATTAAAACTTATGCATTTAATATTAAATATGTATTTTTTAATAAATAATTGTTGTTTTTAAAAAAAAATATTACTTTTCATTCCGTTGATTTTATAATTTCAATATATTAAAAAATTATGGTGATTATTCGTTACGGTAAATATTGTAAGAGGGTCTCATTGACTAAGAAAAATTCTTAACCACCAGGAAATCAATTTGGGCAAAATGGCGGTGACTTCTAATTTTGGTCCAATCACAACTTTTCTTATTGACCAAGTATACGATACGATTCAATTTGTTTCCAAGTCTTCTCGTATTCTTGATTACACAACCCTCCTTGTTCGGTTCACCCCGAGTTTGAGAATTGATCAATCCTCAAAATGGGTTTTTCAAGAAAACACGTTACGAGTATCATTGCTTTGTCACTGCTTGTATTAACATGGAACCTTAACCTAGTTTCAGCCTCCTCAGGAGGTGTCATTGGAGGAAGTTTCTTCAAATCAGATTCTTCTTCCTCATCCTCCAAATCATCCTCTGGATCATTCAAAACTTATTCAAATTCTCCAAGTGTATGGGTGCAACATCATACCTATGTTACCCCCTCTCCTGATGCTGATGATAAGGTTACAAATGGTGAAGGAGGGGTCGTGTTTCTCATCATCGTTGGCATAATGGTTGTCATTTATGCTGTAGGTCGTTGTAAAGAAAATAATGATAATCCAGTTACTGTTCTCAAGCTTCAGGTTTGTTAACAAAAACATCTATACTTGTTTCTGCAATGACAGTGTGTGATATCTCTAAGACATTGTAAATGTTTTTGTGTCTGTTGTTTAAGGTTGGAATGTTGGATGAGATGGGATGCACATTACAAAGGGATCTAGCTAGGATTGCAGAAGCTGCTAATACATCGTATGAGGAAGGCGTGTGCCGTTTATTGAGAGGTGAGTGAGTTGCTTCCAATAGTTTGAGTTTGACACCTGCATTCAATCATGTGTTGCCAAATCAGTTAATGAGGTATGACAAAGCCATGTGTTTTTAACTCGTTAAATTATGTGACAACACGCCATTAGATACATGTGTAGAACTTTTGTGCACTGACATTGTATATAAATTAAATTCATATTTTTATATTGTATATGTCTGTTAGGAGAAATTTATTTGTCTATTTTATAAGACCATTCAAATTACTTGACTGACATATAACAATAAGACCATGCCAACCAAGACTTATTCCATTAAGTGGGGTCGGCTATAGAGATTCGACAAAGTTATATGTTGTCTATCGAGGACTAACACAACCTCTCCTTTTACCCGGACATGAGACTGGATAAAAAACAAACACTTTGATATAGATTGTCGAGGTGGGGTTATGTAATAAAAACAAACATTTTGATATAGATTGTCGAGGTGGGGTACATAGAGGTAAGAAATAAAGAAAGGGGATCAGGCTAATTTGGCATACTACACTTTGGATGATTTGGAAGACAAGAAATGGGATTATATTTGTGAATGAAGTGGTGAATGAGATCAAACTTTTGTCATGCAGATGGTTTGAGTGGAGGGAAGATTTCTCACTGCTTTCTCTATGAGTGTAGGTGGAATCCTATTAACTGTTTATACAAATAAGGAGTGGGTGAGGAGGGGTACGTTTTGGTTGGAGTCCTTGGTGAAGAGTTTTCTGGTCGCTGCTGTCAGTTTGTGTGAGAGGCCTGCTTTGGGCTTAGTTGTTATTCTGGTTGACTGTGTCCTGCCGATGCTGACACAAAGCTTCCGATTCAGTGTGTTTTGCTTCTAGTGCTGGTTTTGGTTTGAGTTTCTGTAGCTTTTTTTCCGGATGCAGGACGCTGCAGTTTTCTCTAGTTTTTAAGTGTAGCAGGTAGTTAGTTTGTAGGTGTGATTTATGGCTGATTAGTGTTCACACTGTAGTGCCGTTGGGGCCTTATTTTAGTGCAGGACAGTTTCAGTTTTGGTTCTGTGGTAGTATCATTGGACGGCAGTTTTCGAGGCCTGTCTTCTGCTGCCTTTTTATGGTGTAAAGGGGAAAATTTAGGATTCTGGTGCCGCCTGCTGCTAGAGTTGACGTTCAGATGCAGAGTTGTGTGCTTCTGGTCTCCAGCTTTGGTGCATTATAGTGTCCCTAGGTTGTTTTGGGCTGTTTCTGTTTTGTTGCTAGTTTGTTTAGTATTTGGGCTTCTATGTCTTTAGTGTAATATGTCGTATTTATTTTTGTTGCACGTTAACTCCCTAGCTTGTGTGATGGGTCAATAACTTTATACCAATTCCGGATTCATCTCGTGTTCGGTTTGGATTTAATGAAATTACCAATTGTAAGTAAATTTAATACCACTGCAAACTTTCTTAATTTTGATGATTTTGTCTGGCCTTCTGTAACAGAGACAATACAAACTTTGGATAAACATCATGGTTACTGTATAGCAGGATATTCATCTGTAAGTTCATTCCTTAGTCCGAAGTGCAATTTGAGTTATAGCCTATAATAGGTGTTAAAGGGGTTACCCTTGATGAACAATCTTTGGCAGGTGGATCTTAAAAGGAGCGAGGAGGGTGGAGAAACATGCTATAAACAACTATCAATTGAAGAAAGGGAAAAATTGGACGGAGAGACATTAGTTAACTTGAGCAACAACAATAAGACACGTATAAGAAGCCAGAGTTATGATAGGTTTAGCAATGAATATTCCACGGTATGATATAATTTTTAAACATATTTTGTTAAAGCAATTAAAGGGCAGGTACTTACCGTGTAAAATAGTTTTATACTCATATCCAATGAGAATCCACTACTTTGCCATGTCATACCCCCTTCTGGATGGTTATTTTGAAACTCATGGAAAAATGTTAGACTCTCATTGAACGTCAGCATAAAACTGTTTTACACTGACAAAGTATGACCATTTAACTCTATAAAATGTGCTTCGATTTCTTTCTAGTAATATGTGGGAACAGATCCTCTCTCGTGAGGTGTTTACTGGGTGGAAATCCTCACCCTTCAATTCTCTTTTAATGGCTTTGATATCATGTGACACTGCAGAAACTCTTTTAATGGCTTGATATCATCAGACACTGCTGAAAATGAGTGACTGAGATTTCACTGCAGAAACTTTACAGGTTTCTATAATATGCACATTGACAAAAGAAGTTATCAACTTCAATTTCAACTATTGGACAAGCTATTTCTTAATTTTGTTTCAAATAGTACTTATAGAGCTTTAATCATTAACTAACCACTAGTTCTCTGCAGTTTGATGTAAAAAAGAGTGCTGAAGAAACCGAGAAATTTGAAAAAGAGAAACTTTGCAGTGGGTTCGACAACAAGTACATAGTGGTATGATATAATTTACTTTTCTTTGGGTTTCATAAATTTGATTTATTTTTGAGTTACCATAAACTTTCACCTTCAATTCTGTATCTGGTATCAGAGGGCGAGTCATCATATTTTGCAAAAGCTACATTATGTAGTTTTTGGAAAATCACGTTGGCTCACCGTGGTTCCGGCAGGTATGAACTTGCACAGAAAATTCTTTCGTTTTCAAGACTATATCACTTTAATAAGTAGAATTCTACGTGTCCTAATGCCATAATATTTTATCCTTGTTTGCTCAGTAATGGATCATCGATGTTTTAACAATGTGATGTTGCAAGTGGAAGATTTGACATTTGCAGCATCAATTTAGCTTGCCATTTTAATTTTTTTAGTAGATGTAAACCTCTACTACTTTGACTATATTCAGCATTTAAAAGAATCAATTTTTAAACCATGCATGAATCGATTGGATGCTTTCAAAAATAAAAAATCAAGTTGTTTCCATACTCTAATGTCATACCAATCCATGCTCTAATGTGATACCAATGTAGTATACTTATGTCCAATTACTTATGAATGCAGTAGTTCATTTTTAGTAGCATCGATCCTTTGAGACTATTACTTGTACAATTTTCATGAATCTTCCTAATGTTTGATATCTTCAAATAAATCCTCAATTAAACATAAGGAGTAAGCACTCATTCACACAGACTATTCATGCAATATTTTCTGGATCACATGAATGACTGAAGCATTCATATAGCGTATGGTTCATTGTTAAAGGACGGGTCATGAGAAGATGTCTGCATTTGAAAGCAGTAGGATCAAGGTTTCCTTGGATTATCTTTAGATAAATACCACCAATCAGAGAGAGAGAGAACCTTGGTGGTTCAATATTGCCTCATATTTTGTTTGGATAGGGAACTTGATTTTAACTTCTATTTTACAACATCTTTTTAGTCTAAGTGGAAGAATCCTTGAGATATTCACAAAGGCTACATAATTGTCTTAATTTGTGGCTATTCCTATTACATGTAACCTATGGCATTTTGACTTCTTACTGTAAATTTTGAATATTACTTTCTTCTTATATTTGAGATGTCCTATGTTAGGTAACAATATTGGTAGCTACTAGAGGAGCACATAAGCTACCTAACATGAAGGGAGCTGAAGATTTAAAGGGAGCTTTGCAAAAGCTTAAATCCCTTCTCTACTGGGAAGATTTATTAGTAAGCTAAAAGAGACATTCATTTCATATGTTATTACATTAATTTCTTCAATATTATAAGTGTATAACTATATAACCTTGAAATTCTTTCAGGCTGGTGAGGTATTATGGACCCCACAGAGAGAGGATGAGACCCTTTCAGATGGAAAACTACATAAAGATTACCCTCAGCTAGCTAAGTCTATGAAATATGAATAAACAAGTGGGTACTGGGTAATGCTTGGTTATCATTTTTGTATTCATTTTTTTCCTAGTAATTGAATTGATTTTGTAAAAAATAGCAGTTGGATTTATTTTTTAAGATTTTAAATGTTTAGAATTCGATACAAAATTTAGACCAAATACATATATTTTTTGTTTATATGTTTAAGTCCGGAGTGAGTACATATTTTAAACCCTATGAGATCGAGGTCCACAAAGTGAGTGACATTTAAATTGCAAAACACTAATGGAAGGTTTGCCCCTTGCATTGAGCTGCGGACAAGGTGTTGTAGTAGTAACTGAAGACTGCTGATGGTGTTGAGCTCTTTTCCAGTCGACCGTCACTTGCTTGCCTCAATGATCAACTTGCAAATGAGTTTTATTTTTCATTTGATCCAAAGTTGGGAGTTTATCTTGTTGCAAAAGACTCCCAATCATCATGCCCAAAGCTCTCTGTTTACTCATAATTTTTTTACAAATAAAAAATCTAAGTGACTGTAATATTTATAACCAACTCATTTTTTTAAACATCATTTTTGTGACAACTTGCAAGACAACTAAAAATATAAATGTAAGTATTAACACGAAAATCAAAACAATAAAGAAAAAGAGAGAGTCAAAACACAATGAAAGTATGACACATCTATCTTCTTCCTCTTAATGTGTTAGTTTAACTAACAGGTTTGTCTAACATGTGCAACATTGCACTTGTTAAAGAAACCAAAAGTAGTAATATTTTATTGAAAAACCACAACTATTTATTAAAAAGTTATATATTCAATACAAAATGTTCAAGTTTCAATACAAACTTACTACTTTAAATTTCTTAACATATGCAAATTTGCCCATGATAGAAAAACCCTTAACTAAATAGAAC
>Ga0315913_1006853_pt1 | contig 13744 bp, 14 predicted proteins | sample MpolsnodulesMG_FD_207736 | JGI IMG/M metagenome (GOLD analysis project Ga0315913, IMG submission 207736) | Medicago polymorpha root nodule microbial communities from Los Angeles, California, United States - small nodules | ecosystem: Host-associated > Plants > Roots > Nodule | place: USA... | reverse complement strand
TCAGACTCTGAACCTGAGGACAGTTATCTAGAACGTTAAGGAAGAAGTTTCCAAAAACACAATTCAACCCCCCCTTCTTGTGGTTTTTCTCACCTTCACGTAGAAACTTGTTTCTTGAAGATTTGCAATGATTTGAAGTGAAGACTTTGTTCAAAAAATTCGTACTTTTTGGATTTTTGGAGGATAAGAGGGAAAGAAAATCGATGTTGAAGTGTGCGACTGCTGGATTTTGTCCCAAAAAAGTACAACCTACCAACTTGACGTAACAGACGTTGGACTCAACGTGACGTAACTCATGTTGTATGTACTGAACATGACTTAGGTCACACAGGGGTACTTTCGTCGTTTCAAATGGGAGTGAGCAAAATTGATTGTGAGAAGGGACATTTTCCTGTTATTAAGATAAATTTAAACGAAGCCCATAATAAAAAGAAAGAGATATATACTCCATCCGTTTTTTAAGTGTCTCTTTTGCATAAAATTTTTGGTTCTATTTAAACTATCGTTTTTAAAATTCAACACAATAAAAAAACTAGTGATTTATTAATTGAATAAAATGAGAAAAAAAATTAGTAATTTGCAGAGAGAGAAAAGTATTAAAATGAATAAAACTATTCCAAAAAATAAATTTATTGTATCAAAAGTAATAACATTTATTGGTTGTATTTTTTTTTTTTTGAAAGAGGTTCTATTTTTTATTGTAAAATGCGAAAAGGTAACAATTAAAAAAGAACGAAAGTAGTATAAACTAATAAACAAATAGTTTTTTTTGTCAAAACTAATAAATAAATAGTTGAAATAATAAAATAACAAGAGGTAAAGAAACTAAAAGATTAGTGTTTTGGAAGAAAGTACCGTTAGTGTCTGCTTTCATCTTCATACACGAATACTGCTGGTGTTTGGGAGACGGATTGATTTTGACAACAACCCAAAGCAATAGTAAAACACAAACATTGAACGCCAACACTGATAATAATTTGAAGGAATTTGATAAGTATTATTGTTGTCATTATTTTAGAAATTGACTTTTTATTTTCATTATGTCAATTTTATATTATTCCTTTATTTCAAAGAATGTACAACAAGAGTTTGAACATCAAAAGTGACCAAAGACCGACAACAACACCTAAAGAAACCAAAACACAAACACCAACTAAAAAAAAACAAAAACAAAACCCATGCCTAATGATTGATAAACAAAAATCAGGAAACATACCAAAAACCCACTCAAAAGCATGCAAACAAGCCCCCGACACAGAACCTATTAGGTCAAACAAAGAATTGGTTCCACTATCCACTCATAGTGAAAACAGGGCGAACCAGGGTGACTAAAAAAAAAGAAGCAATACCATCTAGACGGTCTACACAACCGTATGCCAAACCTACAAAAAGACCCACCTAATTATACTAGCTAACCCTAGAAAGCCTTAAAAAAGGTTAACTAAATCCCCTGACACCACCGAAGACCACACCTTAGAGGCTACCCCATAGGTAGCAAAAAGATGATCAATCCACTTGATGAAAACCCCACAAAAAGAACAAACAACACTAGTCAGGATGGTAATAACTATTTGGTTAAGCAAGTTATCTCTAGTTAGGATCTTATCTAGGAGAAGCTGCTAAAAGAACACATGAATTTGAGAAGGGGTTCAACCCTTCCAAACCCGCACAAGCAAATGAGATAACTCATAAACCCAATCCCCATTCTCAAAACATAGTATGTTAGAGATTCATACGCAAAACAGACTAATTAGTGAAACCCTTTCGAAGAAAGATTCCATCACCATGAGTCTGTCCCCACCGACATCAGCTTTAAGTCCAACACAACCAAAATCTCGACCACTAGACTCTACTTTCAAAAACACAGTCTTTGACAAAACAAAAGATCTCAACTCCACACATTATAAACCCAAGAACCCATCTCCCTTACCATCAAAAATTGTTGAATGGAAGCCTAATAAAGTCAAGGAAACCTCACCCCCAAGAGGCATATCCCCAACCCAAGCATCATTCTAAAAGAAGGTTGTATAACCATCTCGCATAATCTTAACTACACCTTATGAGAACCAATCTAAGTGGGAAACCACACCAACTCCTAAAAGAGAGACTCTCTTCCACCAAGTAGAGGCAGAAGACAAACAACCACCTCTCCTGCCAAAGACATGTTCATCTAGTAAGGAGTCTCCACCTCTACTTACATATAATAGCTTGATTCACCATCCTTAAGTCTCTAATCCCAAGATCCCCATTTGATTTAGGTCTACACATATTCGGCCATCGAACCCACAATTTCTTGTTCCCTTCTTTGACCCTCCCTATATGAAGCGACTCTGGAGCCAAACAATCCTCTCCTACATCTTGTCCGACATCTTCGCGAAGGAGAGGTAAAATATTGGAATCAAATTAAACACTGAATTAATTAGAATCACACTCCCGTCCATACTCACAAACCTACTACTCCATGATCTTAATCGCATAGCAATGAGTTTAACTAAAAGGTGTTATGTCCCAATCCTTCTTGGGTTTGACCCATCCAAGAAGACTGAGGTATCTGAACAGGATAGAGGCCACTCTACAATGGAGAAAACTCTCAACCTGGCTTAGAAAATTCGAATCCACATTAACACCCATAATACTACTTTTAAAGAAATTAACATGGAGACCAGATGCCAGACCAAAACAACGAAGGATAGTTTTAATGGTGCCACGATTAGCTAAAAATGTCTCGCCAATGAAAATAGTATCATCAACATACTGAATAACTTTTGTATCATTTGACATTATTGAATTAATATTCAGAATTTCATATCCAAATTTCTACAATCATCAATACAGTTTATAGGCTATGTAGACTAGGAAAATTGTTCTTTCAAGGATCTTCATCCATTTCTTGGCATACCAAAAAGTAAACAACAGTATCCAGATCATCCAATGATGTTGAATATAGAGTTTTAGTAGTTATAACTTGTAAACTTCGATGACCATTGTATTTGCTTCATGATCTTCATGTACCAAGTTCTAGATCTCTAGTTTTATACTATGATAGCCATAGTGCAATGCATATTGCTACTAATTTTGTCTTTCATGAATGCACCAAACGATTAGAGATAACGTTCAAGCTGGTGTTTTGAGACTTCTCCTTGTTCCTTCTAAAGATCAGTTTGCTATTTTTTTCACAAAATCTCTCTTACCTAAACCCTTCTCCATTTTGGTTTCCAAGTTGAACATGGTTACTATCAACCCATCTTCATCTATCATACCACGGTGATTACACGTGATAAATAGGTTATAGATGATAAAATAGAGTTAGTTACATGTAAATAAGTTAGTTCAAAGCTTGTTATAACAGGTAACTTGTTTTCTAAGTTATCTAGCTTTTCATCACTTGTATGTATACATTAATCTTGTAACTAACTTTCAGTTAGATCATTCATTTCAATACATGATTTTCTTTTTTCATTTTTCTCTAAATTTAACCTCCTCACACAAATAGCCAACCAAGGAAGAGACGTATTAGATTTTAGTAGGGCCACATGAAGAAATTTGTGCACTTGAGTGGGTAATGAATTGATTGGATTTTAAATCCATTCCACTCAACATTATACGTTGTACAGAAAGTCATATTACGTTGTACATAAAGTCCTTGTACATTGTACAGAGACCAAGCCCAATTAATTAATAGCTTAACTTTTTTTTAAGAGGTTAAAATGAATTATAATACCACGTCAAAGGATCCCCCTAACACAAGGTGTACCAGGGAGGAAACACCAGAGTCAGAACAATATTTACAGACACAAAACAGCAAAAAAACATAAACAGGAAAAACAATTAGCCTATGCCCAAAATGGTAATAGGACTAAGCCACCAATCATGATAATTGAGGGGAAGAGAAGGGTATTTCTCCTTCAACCACATAATGTTAGCGACTTAATTTTATCCACCACCTGAGGAATTGAGCTATCATTGCCATTAAATAACTTGTTATTTCTTTCTTTCCAAATTTCCCACGTAGTTGCATACCAAATAACTTGTAATTGCACCACGAGCCTTCACAGTACCACCATCGAACGAAAACTGATTGAAATGGTTAACCACACCAAAAGGAAGGACCGTTGAAAAGCCCGACCACCTTAATAACAAGTGCCAAACTGAACCAAAGATAGAACAATGTAAAAAATAAATGAGAACTGGTTCCGTCTAAATTGCAACCAGCAACACACAACCTGAAGTCAAAAGGAATCACACCACGACGAAGGAGATTATCCTTAGTTGGCAGCCTATCACGAAACAAACGTCACGCAAACAACACGACCTTAAGAGGAACTTGTTTATTCCAATGAGCCTGCAAAGACACACTATGAAGTAATAAAATTAGTTTCCCCACCATCTCCTCTTCCCACGCAAACAACCTCCTCTGCCACGACCAAGCCTGTCCTTCCACCCCCCAACCTAACTGACACATATCAAACACAGACACCTCCTGAATCAGCGATAAATCAAATAATCTAGCAAAACAAAGTATTTTTCCCTTTTCCTACAACACGACTAACATTATGACTAAACCACTCCTCCATACGACGAACCTGAACATCACGCCACCACAATGAAGCGTCACGCCCACTACCCCTCAATCTACCATCCTCCATCCCAACTTTGTTATGTGGATTGTGACTTATAATTAATAGGTCATTTAAAAACCAAAATTTTTGGAATTTTTTTTATAAAAATGGCCTATTAAAGGGTATTTTAGAAAAAAAAAAACAATTCTACAAGGACGAAAAGCAAACAAATTTTTTACAGGGATAAACCGTAAAATGACCTATATTACAGGGGGGTAAATCACTATTAACCCTATAAATTTTGCAAAGATTGCGAATGGGTAAAATTTTCTAACTTAACCTCCACCCCTCCCATAATATTCATTTAAAAAATATTGAAAAAAATCCAACACCACTTATGCGATCATTCCTAACACAAAGGCAGTTAAAACCATCTCTCTCTCTCCCTCCCTCCCTCCCCGTAATAATTGACTCACTTATTTTGAGAGCATAAGTATAATTTATTATAATATGAACGTCTAAAATATTTATATCAGTAATTTTAATCAATATCAAAACTTTATAACACTATTGTTTGTCTTAAAAAAGGATTGGTTGTAATTTATATGAAGGCTAAAATATGGTTTTGGTCCCTGCAAATATGTCTCGTATTGGTTTTAGTCCCTGTAATTTTTTTTGTAGTTTTTGGTCCTGGCAAATATACCTTGGGACTAAAACCAAAACGAGGCATATTTGCAGGGACTAAAACCATATTTTAGCCTTATATGAATTAACATGGTAAAAAAGCAAACAAACTCGTTGGAAAAATTATTATTTTCTATCATCTATTTATAACTATTCCTTAATTTTTGTGAAATAATTTAGGCTTAATTACACTTTTGACCCCCTAAGTTTTCCAAAGTTGTGATTTTGACACCCTAAAAAGCAACTCTTTTTAGGCCCCCTAAGTTTACTTTCCCTTGCAATTTTGGTCTTCTACCCCAATTTTGACTCAGTCAACGCTGACGTGGATGCTTTTTGTATCTTTTAATATTTTTTTGATTTTGTAATTAAAATATATATATATATTTTATTTTTAATTAAAAAAACAATTTTTTTATTTTTAATTAATTTTTTTTATTCGTAATAAAAAAAATTATTATTTTTTGTAATTAAAAAAATAAAAAATATTTTTTTTATTTTTGTAATTAAAAAAAATCTTTTTTATTTTTGTTTTAAAAAAACAATTTTTTAATTAAAAAAAATAATTAAAAAATAAATATACACACGTGGCGCCCACGTGTCCGTTAACTAGGTCAAAATTGGCGTGGAGGGCCAAAATTGCAACATAAAGTAAACTTAGGGGGCCAGGAAAGAGTTGTTCTTTTTAGGGGGCCGAAATCACAACTTTGAAAAACTTAAGGGGTCAAAAGTGTAATTAAGCCAATAATTTATATGAAAGTAATTGTGGCACAAATGAATTATTATATTCTCTTTAGAGATTGAAAACCAGGATTGTAATTGTAATATGTATCAAATCAGAGTAGACCAACTAACATGAAAAGTGAGGGTAAACGGGTATAGAAAAAGTTGTATATATAGCATAATAGCAATAACGAAAACTACTTTGAGAAAAAAAACGAGGTCTAAAATGGCCACTAATACTATCAATCTCAATATTTCTGGGGACCTCTACGTCTATTTATCTCCACCTCCACCACTTGAAAAACACTCCTCCACTTCCCTACCACAACCGGTCCACACACATCTTTTACCTTCCCACCACAGTTCACAACCATCAACAGCAAGGAAGCCTTCTCGTAAACGATCAATTCACAAGGAAAAATCAGGTTCTGAAGTTATTTACATCTTGTCTTCATCATCAATTCACAAGGAAAACGTCCACTCTTCATCATTAATTCACAAGGAAAAATCACGTTCTGAAGGTGCGTACGTCCACTTTTCATCATCAACTCACAAGGAAAAATCACGTTCTAAAGGTGCGTACGTCCACTCTTCGTCATCAACTCACAAGGAAAAATCACGTTCTGAAGCTGCGTACCTCCACTCTTCGTCATCAACTCACAAGGAAAAATCACGTTCTGAAGGTGCGTACGTCCACTCTTCATCATCAATTCACAAGGAAAAATCACGTTCTGAAGCTGTGTACCTCCACTCTTCGTCATCAACTCACACAGAAAAATCACGTTCTAAAGCTGCGTACGTCCACTTTTCATCATCAACTCACAAAGAAAAATCATGTTCTGAGGTTGCGTACATCCACCCTTCACCATCAATTCACAAGGAAAAATCACGTTCTGAAGTTGTGTACATCCATCCTTCTCCATCAACTCACAAGGAGAAATCACATCATGAAGCCATGTACAAGAACAGCCAACCTCCACCACCGCCTACAAAGACATACCGGCATCTTTCCCCTCCATCATCACGTTCTGAAGCGATGTACAAGAACACGAACAATTCTCCTTCAGCACCACCTAAGAAGTCAGAGAAATACCCTTCCTGCCCACCATCAAATCACAAGCACAAATCACGATCTGAAGTTAGACACATCTCCACCACAAAGGATAAAAGTACAAGTCACAGACCACCAGCGTACAGGTACAAATCACCTCTTCCTCCAGTTTATTCCTATAATAATATCTAAATTTTGCAGCTTTCTTTGAAACATCTAAATTTAGGCAATATCTAAATTAATGAAAGACATTGACATATTTCTTTGTGTGTATACTTTTGCAGGACTTGAAGAATATCGGAAATAAAGAGAACATCGTGCAAAGCAGAAAGATGAATTTCGCAATAATTCAAGGGATAAAAACAACGGAAGCAAAGTATGCACTTTGGTCTAAGAAAAGTCACTCCTTTTTCTTCTTCATTTGTTTTGTTTATGTATTATTATTTTCATTACTGCTAGTGTGTTTTGTTTATGTATTATTATTATTCTCATTATTAGTGTGCTTGTGGTTTTTGAATTCAGAAGATCGTTACCATGGAATTGATCAAAAGTTATACAAATTTTATTTTTCATAAGATACCAAAACTCTTTGAAAAAAAATCAAAATTGAAGTCATCAAGATGTGGACTTTTACCATCGCTATCCTTAACCACCACTTCAATCACCAACAATGAGAAAGGCATCACAAATTTACTATTTTCTTCCTCGAAAGTAGAGGAAAAAGGAACACCATCCAAGTTGGCCGCCTCAGTGGAATATCGGTCACTTGACTCGTAAAGTAATCCACCACAACCCACCTCAGAATAGTGTCTAGGTAGGGTTAGTCTTCTCTTTCACACAATAATGAAAATACAATGAATTTCCATCCCCTATTTTTATATATTTCAATCTCAACCGTTGAAACATCGAATATAATTAAATCTTTGCATTTTAGTAATATCCACAACTCAACAAACTTTGTCTTTCTACTTTCCACCTCCTCAATAGTCAACCTCACCACTTCACCCTACTCATCAATCTCTACAACATCCTCCATTAATTTTAGAGTTTTTGTATCCATGTCCCTATAATCTTCTTTGTGTCAAACACTTTGCTCTTTTATTCAACAATTTGGGATTAGATTTTAACACCACACCCATTAAACACTTAGATTTTAATTTAGATTTTAATGGAATATTGAATATAAGTTAATTGTGAGACCCCATTAAATATTATGGCATTATTCTTAATGTATTATTTGTCAAGCTTTATTGTGAAGTGAGATAACATTAATGCATAGAAACTATTATGTGGGTAGACTAATTATCACATCTCACAGATCATGGATAAAGAGTTATCAAGTCTTTACTTAGATATAAATATTATGAGTAATATTTATATTGGATTGACCCGTCATCAAAATACTACAAACAAAGTTATGTAAATGTCATAAGTTATTCTCATAGTGATAAGTGTATTCCACCTTTCGACCTGAAACCACTATGCACAATAGATGTAGGAGTCGAGTACTTTGTTGTCGTACAAGCGTCATCTGTACTAGGGACATGAGTGACATGAGTTCGTAATAAGCTTATAAAGTAGGTTGATGGGTACTCCATTAATCATGTTGAGGAACATGAGTGACCTAGATGAAATTTTCCTCTCATACATAACATGATAAATATCTAAGGGTCCATTATTGAACTGGACAAGGGGGACATACTATGTCTTGTGTTCAATATAGACATTAGGGCAAATGGGTAACTATACACAAAATCGTTATCACAAAAATGTTTCATTAGATCACTTGACAATCTTGTCACTTGGGGTAGCAGTGATGTGTTGCTAGATACTGCTCACTGTTTATAATATTAAATATAAGATTTATTATTATTGTCAACGTTTCAAGAACCTACAAGGTCACACACAAGATGAAATTTAAATGAGAGATTTAAGTAAGAATTATAACTTGAGGTGCAGTTAGCATATGAAGTTGTTTAGTTAGTCAAGGTTAATGGATTATTGGGATAATTCAGAAACCCTAGTTTTCTGAACCCTAAAACGACCCCTTTCTCTTTACATTCGTTCGTGAAAAACTAGCAGAGTGAGTGAAGGAAAAGGAAGTTGTTCGTGTGGACTAGGTAGAGGTCTTGTCATCGAGTAGTGCTTGTGATCACTCACTATGTGTTTGACATTAAAGGATCTGCGTTTCAAGAGTTGAACACATGAATCATTTGTTTTATTTGTTATTAATGATTTAATCAAGATTCTTTAATCGGACTTTGTTCTAATAAGAGGATTAAATTTTGAAAAGAAAAAAAACCTTTTGATACGTTCGACTGATAAATCATCTGATACCCCAAATAATCTTCCATGCTTTCTTCTTTTTGAACATTCATGAAGTCTTTTATTTTCCTATAGAAATTGTTCTTCTATTTTGCACTTGAAATTTTTAACAATGTTAAAAATCTTATTTGTTAAAAATTTCAACTTTTCATAAAACAATTATCATGCTCTCGACTATTTATAATGGAACTGGAGAAAACTTTCACCAACTGATATGTAACAGAACAGAAATCATGCAATGAGTCAATTCTGAACATTTTATCTGTAACAACTACTATATACTTATATATTGCACCAGTAGCTAGAATTCTCTCCTTGTGAGAAGTTAACTCTGAAAATCATTGAATCCCTTCCACCAGTACCCTCTACGACTTCTCTCCACCAACTTTCCCTCAGTGATGAGGAAAACGAACTAGAATTCCATATCGATGAAGCCCTCACACAAACAGACGATCCTCGCCTATGCCTTGTTGGCCGTTTCCACATAAACAAGCCAATTCGTTCATATATGATGATGGAAACATTAGAGTCCTTCTGGAATCCTGTCAAAGGAGTCAAAATCCAAGAGATAGAGCCAGGCTTATTCACTTTCCAATTTGCACATCATCTTGATTTCCAGAGAATTCTAAAGAAGGGCCCGTGATACTTTGACAATCACCTTCTGATTCTTAATGTGATCCCAGAGAATACTGCTCCTAACCAAGTTGCCCTTCAATTTGCTCCATTCTAGATACAGGTGCATGACATTCCTTCAGGCATCATGATAGAAAAGGTGGAGACGGACTTTGTGAATTATATTGGAGAATTCCTTGAATACAATGCTAAAAATAATTCCAATCACCTCCGTTCCTATATGAGAATTCGTGTGATGCTTGATTTTACAAAGCCATTGAAGCGCCAGAAAAAAAATCAGGAGACAAGGGGGTGATTCAAGTTTCATCAAGTTCAAATATGAGCGCCTAGGAAACTACTGCTACTATTGCGGAATGCTAGGCCACATCGAAGATTACTGTGAGAAACTTTATTCGGCTGATGAGGATGATGACACACGACTATGGGGCCCTGAATTGCGTGTAGAAAAGCAAAGGAAAAACGGCGGAGGCGGTGTTCGCCGTCAATCAGAATCTGGGGGAGGAGCTTCACCGATAGCGGTTACAGTTTCAAACGGTAACGGTTGTGACATTAATGTGCCAATCAAAACTGCCAACTTTGCAGCCTTAGAACATTTACTACGCAATCCACAATTAATGCGTCCAGCAAAAATCAACAATGGGGTAATCAGTAACTCAGTCAATGCAGAGCTGTTACAGGAAGAGAATGAAGAGAAAATCATTACCAGCAAACCAAAACGTTCTAGAGGCTTAAATGAGGTCAATCAGCCCATCAATACAATTAATAACAAATCATCACCTGCAGTTAACGAGGCAGAAATTGATGCAACAGAAACTAGTGCCTTAGCAGACCAAAAATCATCCTACCATGAGAATACTTCTGCAAGCCATGAATGTAACCATGCCCCCGTGGAAGTTTCGCACTCGGCAACTCATTTTTTATCGGCAAAGCCTGGCTTCCAGACCTGCCGGAAGCAATGAATATAATATCTTGGAACTGCTGCGGCCTGGGGAACGTTAAGGCAGTTCCTGAAATTAAAGACCTTGTCTGTGTCTATAAACCGGACATTGTAATCCTTATTGAAACTTTGGTGAATGGAAATAAAATTACAGACTTATGCTATTCTATTGGTTTTGATAATCATTTTTCAGTTGACCGTATTGGTAGAAGTGGCGGCCTCGCTATCCTTTGGCGAAATTCGGTTGATTGTTCTCTCATAAACTTCTCACAAAATTTCATTAACTTGCTAATTAAAGATCCGGTTATTGGATCCTGGCGCCTTACAAAATTCTATGGTTACTCAGATTCGGGTCGTCGAAGAGAGTCATGGGACTTACTCTGCCATCTTAGCAGCCTCTCTAACGATCCATGGTGCATCATCGGAGACTTTGTTGGGTATTTGTGTTGGCTGCATTATTGCTAAAACAAATATCATCGTTCTGTAAGTTGGAACCAATGTTCTAACATGTGGTTATGCATCTCTGTAAGATGCTGGATAATGTGCTGGATGATGATTCAACATGTCCATTTTGCAGTTGTGTTACTTTTTTTCATGGTTGCGGATTAAAGAAATGTATGTGTGGTATCTCTCTACCTTGTCTGAATGGGCCTCAGGTTGTTTTAACAACAAATAAATCCAAAGGGGGAGATTGTTGGGTATTTGGGTATTAGCTTCATTGTTGCTAAAACAAATACTCATGTATGTTGGATACGATGTTCCAACATCTTGGCACGGTTCAGTGTGCCCTGTTTATGTGGATTGGTTTACGCAATCTTTATCGTATTAAGGAAACCACATCCTATTTCTTGTTCACCAAGCAGCGCGTTATTGCCCAGAATCGGCTGGAAGATTTGTTTCTAAAATATAAACAATATTTTAGGATTCCTTGGTGGTGTGTTTGGCGGTTCCTAAAGATGTTCCTACTTTTTAGGAGTTACAATATTTGTGAAATATATTTTCAAAAGAGATTTTGAAAAATATTCCTCTAAAGAATATTTGTTTCAATATATTTCTGAAAAGAATATTTGATACAAATATATGTAAATATATTTCTAGAAGGAATTTTGGAAACATATTTCTAAAGAATATTTGTTTCAATATATTTCTGAAAAGAATATTTGATACAAATATATGTTTAGCCTATGACGAAAAAGCCCATGCTTTGAATGGCTATATAAAGGAAGACTTGTACCCTAGCCTATAAAGGAAGACTTGATCTGTCTGTTTTCTACTAGCTCGATGTTAAAACATCTTACTCGACATTCTGTTCGTAACATCGTATAAAACATATGAAAGCTAGCCTGCCGGAATTTTAGACTTCAATGACCATCTCTCCTCCGAAGACAAAAGAGGTGGTCCAGACCGTCTTTCATGGCTCATTAGAGGATTTCAGGACGATGTAAAAGACTGCAACTTATTTGATATTCCTCTTCATGGTTACCAATTCACATGGTTCAAGAGCATCGGCACGCCCTCCTCCAAGGAAGCTCGCATTGACCGTGCCCTAGTCACATCTTCCTGGCAAACACTTTATCCAAACGCTGCCCTCCAGACCTTGGTTGCCTCTATATCTGACCACACTCCTATTCTCCGACAACTTGATCCTATATCGTGGAGGCAACCTCACGTAGTTTTCGGTTTAATAATTCTTGGATATTAGAACCGGAACTTAATCAATTGGTGAAGAGCAACTGGGCCCATTATCCTCCGTCATATATTCTCACCAAACTCAATCATTGTATTGAAGACATTTCCTCTTAGAGCAGAAATATCACGCCGAATTTCAGGCAGCAGATTAATAAACAACGTTCATAAATTGAAGATTTTCGGAATTCTTCGGACGATGCAAGCGATCCGCAGCTAGCCACTATGCAGAATAAATTAGCTTCTTTATTGCTCCAGGAAGAAAACTACTGGAAGCAACATTCAAAAATATTTTGGCTCGCAGACGGGGACACAAACAACAAGTTTTTTCATGCTTCGGCGTCAGCCAGGAAAAGTAAAAATATGGTAAAGAAGCTTCGTGACAATTCTGGTAATTGGGTTACATCACATGAATACCTCTGCACTCTCGTTCGTAATTACTTCACCTCTCTATTTCGAGCGCAGCAACGTGATCTTCATCCCATTATATCTTGCGTTCATCCAAGGATATCTGACGAAGATAATTCCATGCTCAGTCAGTCGTTCACTAAGCAGGAATTCAAGGAAGCTATTTTTAACATGCATCCGGATAAATCACTTGGGCTAGAGGGCCTTAACCCGACTTTCTACCACAGATTTTAGGAAGATATTGGTGATGAAATATTCTCTTCTGCTTCGACTTGGTTAGCTTCGAGTTATCTACCCCCAGATTTAAATGCCACAAACATAGTGCTTGCACCAAAGGGTGATAATCCGGAATTCATGCGGGACCTTCGGCCTATTTCTCTCTGCAATGTGTTATATTAGATCGTTTCTAAGGTCCATGCCAATCGTTTTCGTCAACTTATTAACAAATGGATTTCCCAAGAACAGGCAGCCTTCGTGCATTCTTGCTCAATCATGGATAATGCTCTAAGACCATTCGAAGTTCTTCATCATATGAGTTGCAAAACAAAAGGAAAAATAGGTGAGGTGGCTCTCAAACTTGACATATCCAAGGCATTCGATAGTGTAAGTTGATCGTACCTCAAAGCTATTTTATTTAAAATGGGTTTCAGTTCACAGTGGACTTCTTGGATGATGATGTGCATCACCTCCGTTGAATATCACGTCATTTCTAAAGGTGAGAAAAACACAAGAAGGGGGGGG
>Ga0315913_1006852_pt1 | contig 13745 bp, 12 predicted proteins | sample MpolsnodulesMG_FD_207736 | JGI IMG/M metagenome (GOLD analysis project Ga0315913, IMG submission 207736) | Medicago polymorpha root nodule microbial communities from Los Angeles, California, United States - small nodules | ecosystem: Host-associated > Plants > Roots > Nodule | place: USA... | reverse complement strand
CATTTTTTTATTCCGAATATTTGATATAATCAAACTTTTTTTTCAAAGAGAGATGAATGTTATTGGTTGAAGCTGTGGGCAATTGTTGTTGGTGATGATGAAGGTAGATAAATCAAGGTTTATAGGAGGTGGTGGTTGTTGCTGATGATGATGTTGGGGAGGAAGCATCAACCGTGATCTCCCTTTTTTTTTCTTCTTCCTTTTTCAATTATTTTATTTTCATTATTAATTACTTCACATTTTTTATTATTTTTAAATCATTAATTACACACATGGCGTGCCAGGTAGGTTTGACCAAGTCAAAATTGATGTTTTGCAAAAGGGGCTAAACATGAGGGGTCACTTTTGCCATTTTTTTAATAGGGGGCCAAAATCGCTACTTTTTGAAACTTAGGGGGTGAAAAGTGAGTTTAAGCCTAACTTAATTGCGAGCGATTAAAACTAATAGTGGTCATGATCCCCTATTTTTTTAATAATATTTAGGCTAAAGTGCATTTTTCACTTCTTAGGTTTTAAAAAGTTGCGATTTTGGCCCCCTATGAAAAAAATGACAAAAGTGATCCCCATGTTTAGGGAAATATGCTCTTTTGACCCCCTAACATAAGGGAAATATGATCTTTTGGCCCTTTATCTTCTCAAAAAGTTGCGATTATGGCCCTTTTTTTTGGACAAGTGGCGTCTTCTCAGCAATTTTGGGACGAAAGGGGCCAAAATTGTAAAATTTTTTAATAGGGGGCCAAAGTCACAACATTTTGAAACTTAGGGGTCGAAAAGTAAAGTTTAGCTTAATATTTATGTATAGCTTCATCAAACTAAGTGTCTCTCGCTTATATCAGAATGTATGTATGTATGTTTTTCTTTATATTTTACCGGCAATTAAGCAAAACAAATAGAAAAACAAAAACATCTTACTGATAACTAATATTAGTTTTATACTTCAATTCAAATGCTTCACTCCTTCACATACGTCAAACAATATGTCAGCACTTAACACACTATATTAACGAAGACTCCCAAGTACAAGGTGTGCCTGAAAGAAAAGACAAAATCAAAAATTACACTGCCAAAGTGATGGAACGAGCAAAGAAAGAAAAGTACAAATTATGTTATTGCTTCCAATCACATAATTGGGTTAAGCCACTAAGAATGGTAATCAAAAGATAAAGTAGTGTATTTTGCTTTCAACCACCAAAACGTTTGTAGCTTAATTTTGTTGAGCAATTGAAGCAAAGAGTGCTCCGCATGAAAATTCGACCATTTTTTTCATTCCAGATCACCCAAATGCAAGATAGCCAAAAAGATGCATGGACAGTTGATGATGCTTTGTTGATCCTCCTAAATGACCAAATTGAAGTAAATGATGATCTGAAATGTGAGATGGGGTCGCTGTATCATAACCCCATTGCGAAACCAAAGACCAAATTGTTATGAAAAAATTACATTGCAAAAACAGATGATTGATGTCACCATTAGAACTGCAACCACCCACACATGACTGCCTATGATTTTATGATTTTGAAGAAGACCCCACCGCGAAAGTTTATCAGAAGTAGGAATGTGGTTATGAAGAAGACACCAAACGAATATCTTTTAAAGTTGTATCAATATGGTCCTCTCCAAAGTTGTCATCGTTTGTTCCATATCGTTTATTTTTTCTTATACCTTATTAGTTACAACAAGTTTAGACATATTACTAGTAAGTTTTTATTAAGGAAATATTACTAATAAGGTTGATAATGTTTGCAAGTAGAGTTTTGAAACAAAAAAAAACCTAAATAAAAGAATGACCAAATCGAAAGCTAAAATAAAAATAAAGACCAATAATATAATTCAGCTATTAATATATTGGAAAAGAGCAGTGCGTGCTATATCTCTAGAAAGTGAGTATCTTGATTTCTTCAAAAATAAAGAGTAGTCAATTACAATTCAGTGTTTGCCACAATTCACGGTGGTAATGTTAAAAATCATTCTGTAACCAAAATCTCGCATCAATGATGGCTTCTACGCAAACATAATTTTTTCAATTCAGTCATGTGTGTTTTTTTACTATTTTTTAGGGACTCATGTGTATGTTATTATACCTTCTGTTCCATTTAAAGCAGTATTTAGAATATATGAGCTACTCCCTCCGTCCCAAATTGTATGTCGCTTTAGAGAGAAAAATTTGTCTCAAATTATATGTCGCTTTACAATACCAATGCAACATTAATGTTGATTTTCCTATTATAACCTTAACTATTTATTACTCTCTCTTCTTTCAATTCTTTCATTTATCTTTCCCATATTATTTATTAAGGGCAATTTTGTAAAACAACTCATAATATCTCTTTTCCACACAATATTAATTGTATTTCTTAATTTGTGTTAAATGTCCAAAACGCCATACATTTTGGGACGGAGGGAGTACTATTTAGTTATTATTTTCTTTACAAGGATGTTATTGTTTGGTAAATGGTGTTTGTCACTTTCTCGAAGTTCAAAAAAAGTTACATCATTATCAACTTCTTTTGATTTTTGTCAAAAAAAAAACGCCATTTTCGATTTGATAATTAAGTTTTTGATCTTTACTCGCTTGTATTCCCTCCGTCCCTTAATACTTGATACAGTTGACCTTATTACGCATGTCAGTGCATAATTTTAAGCTTAAATATCTTGAATAATATATTAGAAAAAAATTATGAAAATTTGATATTTTGAAAATACTCACCGAGACAAATCTAACGACATCTTATATGATATTATTTATTTTTATATATTAATAGAAAAATATGGTCAAAGTAAGTTAGGTTAAAATTACACATTTTCAAATGGGTGGGAGGGAGGGAGTACTATTTTTCAAAGTCAAATATTTTTTATGAAAGGATTTTTTGGATGCTGGCATTGGCCACAATCCAAGTATAGAGCATATCTCAAAACCTTGTTAAATTGGGTTATAGGTAGAAGATTGGAGATGGCTCCCAAATAAATGTTTGTCCTCACCTTGGATTTGTTCTCTCCTTTCTCATAGAGTGTGATGTGCTCCACCTCCGCATATGGATAATTTAATGGTACATGATTCAACGAATTTTGTTTTATGCTCTTGGAACGCCTCAATGGCTTCAGCTATTTGCGGATTGCCACTTCATGCGCGTAGGCTGATTGATACCTAGAATTGGCATCATTTTGTTGACATGAAGTATACCATTAAAACAGCCTACCAATTGTGTCTGTCTTTGGCAGTCGAAATTGTTCCTTCATCAACCTCTGCTCCGAGTAATTGGAATATTATTTGGAAGCCGCAAGTTCCTCCTAGAATATGGTTTGTATTCTGGCGCCTAGCTCATAACTACCTCCCAACCCGTACTTGTTTAATTAAGAAGGGTATCATTATCGATGATACATGCGCACATTGTGAATTGTTGGTCGAATCTAATATTCACTCTTTCTTTGTATGCCTAAACGCTATGAACTATTGACAGTTAGTTCAGTTGGACATCATTGTGAGTGACTTATTGCGCACTGCTAATGACTTTACTACTTTTTATTTGATTTTTCCAACAGGATCCAAACCTAGCAACAAGTGACGACATTGATGATTCTTTGGAGCTTGTGTAAAAGTCGAAACACAAAGTTATTAGAGGGCATCGATACTACTCCATCTTCCATTGTTAAGTACGCACATAATTCTCTCCATGAATGGCGATGTATGCAAAGAGCAAGGCAACCAAATCATGGTACACATCAAGAAGACTTGTGGGTTAAACCCCCTCATTCCACGATGAAATGCAATGTAGATCGTGCACTCTTCAATAATAATTCTATCACAGGTTTTGACATTTGCTTCAGAGACTCCTCAGGGACACTGTTGAATGGTTTATTGAAGTATTCTCTCCACAATTCTACTGCTCCAGAAGCTGAGGCCCTTGGCTTGCTTGAGGCTATAAATTTTGTTGTTGGTCAAGGCATGGTATGTGTTATTTTTTAGTGAGATTGTAAGCTAGTTGTTGAAACTATTAACTCTGACTCTACTCCTCAAAATTAGTTCGAAGATATCATATCTAGATGTAAAGATTTATTGTCACACAATAACTATAAGGTGTGTTATGTCGGGAGGTAAGCAAATATGGTAGATCATAACATAATTAGAACATCATTATCTCACCTTAGCCCCTATGTTTTTTATGATGTTCCTTCCTATTTATACCCGTTTATTATTAATGAAATGAATTAATCTTGCATTTGCTAAAAAAAACATTATTCTTTTTTGTCTAATTTTTAATTAATTTATAGTAAATAAAACTAATTTTCATAATTAACTAATAATTAGGCAACATAGAACAAATTTAATAATTAACTAACAATAATTTTTTGATTAATTAATAATTAGGCAACTTAGAGCAAATTTAAAATTGATCTATTATTACTAATTATGTGAGAAAATCACGCCTCCCTATAGAACATGACCTTGAAGTAAAAAGATTGCAAATAGCAATGCAAAGCACAAATCTTTCCAAGGGAATATATTCAAAAGCCTTTTATGGCAAACACAATACCTTTACTTAGACATCACCTTTTCCCCTTTTATTCCTCTACAAAATTCATATTAACGAAGATTCTTTTCTTTTTGAACTCATTACTCATTAAAGTAAGGGACATTATAAATATAAAGTAAAGGGCTTGAAGAAATTGAAAGGACAAAGAAAAATCAATGTGTCACCCAAAAATTCCTTTTGTGAGCCAAGAAGGTTTAATTGTACATACAAGATGGCTTGTACTTGAAAGGTCAAATGGGGAAGAACATGAGCCAAGACATGTTCATCATGGTGATGGTGGCAGCTCCGGTGAGAGTGGTTCTGTGAAGCGATGTGTGTGCTCGCCGTCTCAGCATCCAGGGTCCTTCCGGTGTCGCCAACATCATGGTGAGTATGTTTGGCGTGGTAGAACAATTAAGTAGCTGAAGTTTTATGATTCTATGAGATGTATCTAATCGAAGTTGTGTAGAAATTAAGGTCATGTAAATAAGCATGCTTTCACTCCAAAAAAAAGTATATAGATATAAGCATGCATATTGAAATAATTAAATATTTATGTAAAAAAAAAGTCTTTGTTTCAAGGATTCTTGTTAAAGAATTTGAAGATCAAAAGATTGTCATAGTTGAGTTATGTAACTAAGTAAAGTTTTCTTTGTTTCTCATGTGGTAATTAAGTTTTCTTTGAAAGTGAGAAAAAAACTACCACAATTTTCAGTTTTTTTTTTCAAAGAACAGAAATGTTGCATGTTTGATGATTTTATCTCTCTCTAAGGACAACTTTTTGAAGGAGGAAAAAAAATAATATGAAGAAAATATTTGTATCCGGAAAGAAATTAATGAGTGGTATAGACAGACGTATACCATGGCCATCAACTTTGTTGCTTTGATTGTAGTTATCTACTCTCATGCATTTTTGTTTTACTAACCCTCGGTTTCCAGGGGAAGGGGCTCTGATAATTTGAAATTTAGTCGTGAGGTAAGTATGTCTAGCAAAAAATTGTTTTACCCAGAAATCAAATTCGTATTCTCTCAAACAATACGTACTTTGTTAGAGCTACCACTTAAGTTCAATTGTTTGGCTCATCCTTCCATGTCCGTTCATAATCTATGTTATAATCCTCGCACAATTAATTTTTGTACTTGAAGTTTTTCTGGAATTCCATAATCTACCATTCTTAAACACATAAATTGAGTTTTTAAAATTTAACATTTTTGTCTCAGATAGAAAGTTGTCATAGATTAGAAATCAATACAAAGGTTGGCAACAAATCAAAAAATTGGCAATGGCCAGGATAACTCAAGTCAAAACATTGATATGTCCAAAGCTACAGGAAACAAACATCTTTAAAATATCCTTAAAATGAATCTCTTCAAGTTAATCTTTTTTGTTGTTGTAGTGTTTGTAGAAGACAATGTTATTAATAATCTTGAATTACTCAGTTTATGTTTGGATTTACCTACACTGCAATGTATGCAAGTTAAAAACAAAAGCATACCCTAAAACTAATTTGATCACTGTGACATTATTTGGGAATAATGAAAAGAGAGAGCATTTGTATGATTCTCTTTGCTTGATTAAACAATCAAAAGCACTCCATCTTTAAGGCACGATAAAAGAATATAAGAATTTTACACTTTATTTTCATTCCCTTATATCTTTGGTATATGCATGTTCCATCACCAACAAATTCTACCAGAACTTTTAGCTTTTTATGTCATTGCTAGAACCCACTGAGAACAGAATATTTGTTACAACTGAGACTGGTACCAAAACTTTGATGCTAGAAGCAAACCATCAACCAAACATTGACAATGATGCTCCACCAAGAAATTGAGATTCAATTCCAAATTTCAATTCAACAAACTTCAATTTCATTTACTGGTAGGACCCTCCATGATAATGAACATCATATACATGTCACTGGAAGCACCTTCCATGCATTCAATTGCTCATTTTCATGTTCAAAACAGTGAGTTAACCACATGGTTTATGATCAAGCCATTTCTAAGATCATTTTATTCTATAGTAAAATTAAAAAATCCTTGGCATACCAACAGAACAAAAAGTATGAACACTATAATGCAATAACAGATCAAAGTTGTAGAAGCCATAAACTATAGCTTTTGTAAAATCACTGATGTTTTGAGGGACACTACCAAACTATCTAAAAAAATAGCACACCATTTAAAAGGAGATTTAAAAATATATCAACAGGAAAACCGTAATTTTATTTCCCATTAGCAACACTAACAGACACCAAAGTACGACTTTCATTAATTTTAAGTTTTACTTCGTAGAATCGTATATACAAGATGCTTGTTGTCTCCGTTCAACCAGAATTTACAATGGTGTGTGACATGCATATACAATCATATAGCACATGAGCACACAAAAAGTATAATGCAATGAGCAAACCACGACAACTGTATAAACAAAAGGATGCTAAAAAAATTGTAACTCATCAAGTCTCGATAGCGCTGATATTAGCATTCCGATTCATCATATCTCCCATCTCGATAGCGCTGATATTAGCATTCAGATCCATCATATCTCCCATCTCGATAGCGCTGATATTAGCATTCCGATCCATCATATCTCCCATCTCGATAGCGCCGATATTAGCATTCTGATCCATCTCATCTCCCAGCGACTGAAGCAAACATACAAAAATGGATTAGCAAATTCTTTCCATATTATATCAAAATACACATTAACAACAGCTTAAAAACTTAAAAGGGAAATAGGCTCAAAACTACAATTCAATTAAATATTTTAACTCATGATACAATCTTTAAACTTAAAAGGGAAATAAGCTCAAAACTTCAATGAAATTCCTTGGCCAAAAGATATACAGCCAAATAGCAAACTATCCATTCAATGAAAGGAACTAAAAATCTCACCTCAGGATAGCAGTTTTGGCGTACAATCGTCTGCTGGTATATATTCACATAAACTTCACACGACACTGTTGCCTGCATTCAGAACGAAACATTCAGTTACATAGGTATTAAATAGACAAACAGGCACATTTACAAGAGCTTATTTATAGCTTATCTTATATGAAATAATCATGTGTAAAGCCATGTTTCGATAAACAGTTTAATTAAGTGTTTATCATATAAGTGTTTATTCATATTAGTGTTTATGCATAAGTTATTTCCATAACAAAAATAAAATAAAGTCAAACTATTTCCATATAGACATGTCATAAACTGTCTGTGAACTCTTTCAAACAATCTCAAAAGTGTTTATATCGGTAGAAAACCTTGAATAGGTTGACCCAAACAGACTCAAAGTTGTTGATAGAGCTTATGAAATAGCTTATTACATGTCCATATATTGTTTTTAGCTTACTACAATAAGCTCCTTCAGATGGTTTATAAAAAGTAAAAACATTTATAACTGCTACCAAAACAAGTTAACCATATACACTCTTTGCCAACATAAATAACTTATACAAATACAATATCACTTACATCATAACTACTCAATTAAGCTAATAACCAAAAACAGCCAAAACCACTCACATCGGTCATGTCAGTAAATGAAAATTCTACATGGAACGAAACACAATTTCCACCAACCACACAAGAATTTTAAAAAGTTACATCTTTTTGATAGAGTTAAATTTAGATCAGAGACGATGTTGTCAATTGATATAAACAGTTTACATTTAACACAATATTAATAACATCATAACAATAGGCATCTTACGTTTCCTTTGTCTCACACAACACAATCTTTTTGTAATTATCTCATGTTTGTTTATCACTGTCTTCTGAACAGTGGAAACAAACACATAATCAATGAATTTTGATTGAATTTATCTGAGTTTAGTTTCATTCATCTATACCTTGATGAATTTCTGCACTTGTTTTTGAAAATTCTGCTATTAATCAGAGTTTTTAATTACAAACAAAAATCATGGAAAGAGTGTGCTGTTTTAAGTCTTCATACTCTCTGGTAAGCATGCAATTATTCATTTAGCTTTACTTTTTGTATATAGTTCTTTTGCATGAACTATTATCTACTGACTATATTATATTAAATTTGAGTGGAACTAAATCATCAATATTATTACCTAATAATTTATCTTGGACCACACTGTTTTTTATCTTTAGGAAGGGTGTTAGTTCCTTCTTCTTTTGAGTATGTGACTATATACCATGTTACAATCTAGAATTTTAATGTCTAATTATTAGTATTACACTGGATTAGTAGTAATTTAACTAATTTGATTTGTATAGAATGCTAGTTTGGTCTGGATCATAATGTAGATAGTATGGGAAAGAAACTGTTTCTATATAAGTACTTAGAGGACAATTAACCTAAGCTGTGGAGTTTGTATTTTTCCAGCTTGTAATTTTAACTCTAGTAGTAGATACATCAAATATAACCTTTTTTTGACCTATTTGACTTAACAACGGACAAAAGCACATGTGAGACTATTTAGGAAAGCTTATGGAAACAACTTATGACATGTTAATAAGCTGTTTTCATCTTATTTCTATAAGCTTTTGAGGTTAGTTAGCAAAAACAGTTTCTAGCTTTATATGAAAAAAGTTTGACTCTATTTGATCTTTTGTTAGAAGTAGCTTACACATAAGCACTTACATGATAAGTGTATATGTTATAACTGCCTAATTAAACTGTTCCAAATAGGATCTCTGTTTTGAAATCAACTACTACTAGTTTGACACACCAAGGAAAACCACTAAAACAGTGCACTAAACAATATCAAAAAATTATGGTGGACTTCTTATAAAAACAACTTATAACTTATACAAAAACAATTTAAACTCAAGTCATAACATATGTCAGCAGAATGGCAAAAACCATCTATGGTAAATCCTAGTTGGTGCAAGTTACATTTCCAAACAACAACCAACCCTTATCCCACTAAGCAGGGTCGGCAACATGAATCAAACAACGGCATAATATTCAATATTTCACATCTCTATCCAACTCATTAATCTCTAGAACATTCTTGATAGTTCCTATAGTTTTTCTACGTCTTCCTCTGTCTCTAGTGATTCGACTATCATCCATCTCTCCTTACTGCAAAATCTACCGATCTTCTCTCTACATACCCAAACCACTAAAACATAGTTTCTACCAGGTGCTACCCCAACTACCTCACTAATATCATCATATCTCATTCTTTCATGTCTAGTCTTACCACGTATCCAACACAACCATAATAATAAAAGAGCACCGGTATATCCACGAAACACACAAACCTCTACAAATCATAAGTATGCAATGAGAAATACCAAATGTTTTCATATGCTTACCCCATTTTTTCTTAATTCTAACGTTGCATAATTCAAAAGCTTAACATTGAATTCCAAGTTAGAGGAATCAAATACAAATACTCTAAACTATAATCACAGAATTCCATTATCAAATTACCAAAAGAAAGAAAAAAATAAATCAAACTCTATACTATACAATATCAAATCAAAACACAAAAATTGAGATTTAAATAACAATAATAGCAACAATACCTTCAAAGGAAGAAACCCTAATTTTCCATCAAACTTAGCAACAGTGTCAAAAACAATAATTCCCTTGGCTAGATCTTCAATCAGGTAAAAAACATCATAAATCACTTCAAACGCATCAATACTCAGCACAACATCGACATAATCCGAACCTCGCGCCTTAATCCTCCCACCATCAGCCGACGAAACAGTCCCAATTTCCCGACCACGATACCCGAGGCTAACATCAAGATTATCGTAAGCAACAGAGAAGAAATCTCTGTTACGAACTTTGAGTTTCAGAGAGAAGGATAAATCGAGAATTGGTTTAGGATTTGCTTTAATTCGGATGTGGTTGAGCTGAATTCGAGCGAGGTGAAGTTCGGGATCGGATGGGTAGAGGAAGAAGATTGCTGCGGCGAGGAAGAGGAGGAGGACGGCGGCGGGGATAAGGTAGTTGCGACGGTTGTTGCGACGGTGGATGGGGTAGTAAGAGGGAAGGCCAACGACGACGTTTTGAGGAAGGGGGTGTGAATAAGAGTTATTTTGAGAGGGGTGTGAATAAGAATCGAAATTAGGGTTAGGGTTAGGGTTTGAGGGAAGAGGAGAGTAAGAGTAAGAAACAAAGTCGTCCTTGTTCCCTGTTGTCATCGTTTACGGTGTTGTTTTTGGTGGTCTGTCCTATAGCGTCGGACAACGATGCGATGAGATGGTATTTAACACGAAAGCGTGAAATAACGAATTCTACGATAAGATACCATAGGGAGGGAATGATTTGTTCAATTATTATATGATAAAACTAACTTTGCCCCATTAACTTAACAGTTCAGAAGAAAAAAAAAAGTTTTTTAATTTTCTTTGGTTAACATTTTGTTTGTAATTATGTGACACTAAAAAACCTAAGTAAAATATGAGAAAATCAGAATGATTAAATAATATGGTCTAGTTTAGAGATGGGCATGGTTTGGTTCTTGATGAAAACTGAATCGAACCGAACTAAACTTATTTGTTAAAGTTAAAATAATGTTTCGTATTAACACATTTGCAAAATTGTTGTAAACGATCTCGACCATATATTTAAAAAGCACGGGATATAGAATCAAACAGAATTATGGGTAGAAATTAATTAATTAAATAAATAAAAAAAATTAGAATGAAATCAAAGAAAATTTTATCTATTAAATTTTTTGAATAACAAAATTATGATTTGAAAAACGTTTAATTACAACTTATGAGCAACGTTATCATTCAAATTTTGGTTTATTATTTTTCTGACAAATGTTCTTGATGAACTATAACAGGGACTCATTGGTGATCTTTCGACCTATGGTGGTAAGTTAAGTTTTAGACAAATTTCTGGATTTTCTTCTAGATTGGATGAGCTGCAAAAAACTTTATTTAAAATTTGGTTTGTTCATTTTCCAACCAAGTCCAACATTTCTTCTGTATGTAATGAACTACAACAAAACTTCACTTGTGATGAGTCGAATTGTGGTTAGTTTGGTTTTCCAAAAAATGTCTGAGCTTTCTTGCATATCGGAAAAACTACAACAACTAAGGCCCGACTCGTCTTACAAATTTTAATTTCAAAATATTTTTGTGACAAATGTTATTAAACAAATATTTCAATTATAAAAGTCTTTTGTTCTCTCTCAATATTATTTTACTCTCATTCTAATCCCATCTAAAGAGAAAATTCTTTTATTGTTATCTTTTTTGAAAGACTTTTATTGTTATTATTGTGGTGACAAAAACAAATATTGTATTGAAAAAAGAAAATCATACATGTCATTCGATACAAATTAGTCGCCTTCAAAGATATTAACAATTGAGTCTCATCAAAATAAATTTTTTGTCATTACCTTTTTTAAAAATTAAATAAATAAATTATAGTTTGTGTTCTTTCGTACTAAAGTTGAGTTAGAATTTTTATCAAACATGAAATTTCTACCTTCTTCTTAGTTATTTGCATGAAACAATTAAATATTTAACTATGAATTATTAAAACATAATTGAACAAAACATTTTTCTAATATGTTTCGTGCTTTAAATTCACTTGTACGAATAAAAGAAAGGTCATCCAAATGATTTTAGAGAAAAAATAATTATCCAATGAAAAGTTGTCTAATCGTTTCCTGTCTTAAAACCAATTGTTTTGTGTCTTAGAGAATTGTCTAGTTATTAATTAATTTTGTTGAAAACAACTAAAAAAATTAGGTCAATTGTATTTACAGTACAATATAAAGGGAAAAGTAAAACCAATTGTTTTAGGAGGCTAGCCCATCCCACCCAACCACAAAATGCCTTTTCAACATGTTAAACGGTGTCGACCTATTAGAGAGGTTGAACTCCAAACCTCAATCCAATTCATCTGAAATGGTCGATTAAACTGACTAATCCGACACTAATCGGGCTCGATCGTCATCCCTAGTTGTGGGAGGAAAGTGTTTTTTATTTTTTAAACAATGAAGTTTAATTTTAAGATCTAGGGAAGAAGTTGAGTGTAAAGTAGATGAAAAGAGGGGTGATGATAAAGCTGAGGAAAAAACAATCAATGTGGTGGATTTATGATAGATTTAGTGAGACCTTCATTTAAAAAAAAAGAATTTAGATTATATTTTTTTTTATAGTGTTGATGTCATTAAAATAAATAATCATGATTAGTTTGGTTTGTTATTATAACTTGAAAGCAACAAACATTTATATTTTTAGTTTTAATTCAAACAAAATTTAAAAAAAAACACCGTTAATAATTTTCTAACGTTGGCGCAATAAAAAAAGCGGAAAGACGGACATGTGAGTTCCCGTCTTCTCGCTAGTATAATTAAAGATATTAATGGTCAAAGTTGTGTATTGGCATGTGTGTAGTGGTTGACTGCAACATGTATTTTGAAACGTAGGAAGTAGCAATTGTTATTTGGTTTTTTCTAAATTGTCTTTGAAAACTCATGGGCAATTTACCCAAACCAATCAAAAGTTTCCATGTGTACTCCATTAGAATAATCACATTTATTATTTTATTTTGCAAAAATTTAACATGTATTTTATTATTTGCATATTCATCCCATTTTAAATTAATGATGTTTTACAATTTAAACCATCACATTAATTAAATTTTCTCTCCAATCCAATCACACTTCAAACCTCTTTTTTTTTTTTTTTATCAAAACTGGGTTCATTTTTCATTCTCATATTCATCTTCTTCAACCATTCAAAAATGGGTTCATGCACATTTGAAACCGCAATCTAGGGAATTTAATGCAAATGATCATGCATTCATTTCAATTTAGTTGAACTTGGTTTAAGAATGGCTTTGCAAAAATCATTAAAAACTAAAAATATCATCAACTCAGGGAATTGTACCAGGGTGCTTCTCTTACATGAATTATATTGCCAAACCACATGACCAATAGGACTTTTATGAAATAATTTGGAATGCAAATATATCTTATTAGTGAGCAATTTTTATTTTTTTTTGCAATTCTTATAACCTAGCTTTAGTAAAAAAAATCATTTTATATGTGTATATTTAAGAAATAGTAAATTTTTCTTAAAAAAAATTATGAATTCATTCATTTGATTTTTTATATTTTAAATATCATTCTTTTATATAAATTCATACTTCTATCTAGATTCGATGAACTACAACAATATTTCATTTGTGATCAACCGAATTGTGATTTATTTTAGGTACTATCTTTCGTTTGGATCAAATAAATTGTTTAAAGGTATTAAATGAAAATTTTCAGA
>Ga0315913_1006851_pt1 | contig 13747 bp, 10 predicted proteins | sample MpolsnodulesMG_FD_207736 | JGI IMG/M metagenome (GOLD analysis project Ga0315913, IMG submission 207736) | Medicago polymorpha root nodule microbial communities from Los Angeles, California, United States - small nodules | ecosystem: Host-associated > Plants > Roots > Nodule | place: USA... | reverse complement strand
ATTTTTGAAGAACTTTCTCATCAGTTCATCCACACCTCCTTCTCCTAACTGATAGAACAAGAATGATTCAGTTTACATAGTCAACAATGTAATAAAGTAAAACCATAATAAGCATGTTCAACAGAAATTCACCTTTAGAACAGATTTCTGGTTGTGAGTTTGCTGTCTAGTCTGCATATTGGCTAGCAGTAGAATCAGATGTTCCCTTTGGTTTGCCACATTGGCTTCCTAATGTAAGACACATGGCATAGAAAATGGTAAATATATATGAAGAAATTCTGACCATAAGTTACTATATCATTTCCGTTAATGGCACTTTTGGCCCCTTAAATATGGATCCAAACTCATTTTAAGGGAAAATCCCCTTAAATATCATCCCCTTGGGAGGTACTTCAGCACGCCAAATGCTACCCCAACCACCTTCAACATAGAACTCATCAACTCCCTTCAAGTTTCTCATCATAAAATTGTACCCTAACTGAACCAAATATATACCGCTCCCCTCGTCGGTCTACATTAAAGTATGCACTTCAACATTAGGAATAAGTGGAACCGAGAGGATATTATGAGCGACATGAGGAGAGAACAAATTTTGCATCTTTACCACATCCCACCTCCTTTCTCAGGGCACCATAAGATCACTTACAACCGTATCTTAAACTCCATGAGGTTGTGGTGCTTGCATCCAAGCCGAGCCCTCCATATGTAGCCAAGGATCTTTCATCACTCTTATCTTAGACCCATCTCTGATTCTCCATCTACAACCATGAACATGAATATGACAAGATGGCCAAATACTACGTCATGAGTAACTATGATTATGATCGAGATTAGACACAGACTATCCGGATTACTCATAATGTTCCACCATTGCTTAGCTAACATGGCAGAATTGAACGCCTTCAGATCCCTAAATCCCATTCCTCCTCTAGATTTGGAACAAGTTATTCTCTCTTGAGCACTGAAAAGCTTTGTAACCATCACCAAAAAAAATCAACATTCTCTTTTAACAAGTTATTGGTTATAAAATGCACATTAAAAAAAATCACCACAAACATCATATTATTCAATTGTTAACATAATCCAAAATCTTATCAAAAGAAACACAAACATCTCTAGAAACAACAATACATCTAACAATCGGTCTCCACATCCCCATCCTATTCTTCCGACCTCTCGTCGACCTCACTAGCTCTTCTATGAATGAACATATAAATAAGTTGACCTCATCAAATAAACTAAACGCTAGATTAATCATTGTTTCCATACCCAAAAAAATATACACCATTAGAGAAGATAAGACTCTCTAAAGCAACTCTCTCAAAATTACAAAGATCTCTTCTCCACCTAAGATCCCTCACCCACTCAAATCCCTCTCTCAAAATCATATATATTACTTTAGCTTCTTTTTGGATAGAAATCTAAACCAACCTAGGGAAACAAATCCTCAAAGAAATATCTTTTAACTAGGGATCATTCCGAAAATCTGTAGACTGACCATCTCTAACCTTTATGGAGGTACTATTAGAGAACCAATCAATAGACTCTGGCTAACCCATACCTAATAAGGAGATCTCCTTCGACTAGTTTGGTACACGACCTTTTTGGTTATAATATTATGTATACTCTCTTATTCTCAAGGGAAGGAGGACCTGATAATCAGGCATTCATCCACGAGGTATGTATCTAGCCTAATCCAGAATTGTTTCAAATCGAGCTCAGTAACCACTTGAGTTCAATCACTTGGTTTAATAAGGGACTATTTTTATTCTATATAAAAAAAGCATGTACTTTAAAATGCATTTCCTACCTTATAAGGGACTACTTTTTTAGTCCTAAAGAAACTAGAAATATCTTCTTTTTGTAAAGAGTTGTAAAAATAGAGATTAAAATTGGATATAGTTTATGTAAGAACTGGAATGGTCGCTATTTTATTTGAAATAAACATATTTAATCTTATATTGTTATGTGAATATGGAGGTTTTTCATAATAGACATGTAAACTCCTTGAACATGTCAATTGCTAAATTCCGTGTTAGGTGTATGGATTAGTTCTATGCTTGTAATGTAGTATGACAATGGAGCAGGAAATTTCAAGTTTTCTATTAGGTATTGATTGGTTCTGTTTTTCTGAGGCACACTTATGTGGTGAAAACAAACATAAAGTGTGTTGGGATGATTTGTTTGGCAATAGTCAATAGACATTAGGTTTTTCATTTTTTTTTTTTGAGGAAACTCATTAACAAGTTATAGCCAAATAATAAGGCAATATAAGAAGGCACGTAAACCTACTCAACCTTGTTATGTACATCAAATCAACAATATTTAAGAAAGCATATAATCCTAAATGGTATACCTCTAAAATTAAAGACATAGTGACATACTCACTCTAATAAAGATCACAAACTAAACATTTATGAATTTACAAAGTACAATTCAATCTCTTTATTTACATTGAGTATTACAATGGTTCTGTTTTGGCCTTGTAAAGAGAAGAGGGGTGTGATACATGTTTTCTGATTAAACTGGTTACTGTTTAAATTGATTCTTTGTTTATGTGTACAGTGCTTAATACAGAGAACATTTGGGTTAGGAAGCTTGCATGGCAACTATGCAAAAAGTTCTAGCTGTTGGGAAAGAAAATTTGGTACATGACATTCTAGCTAAAAGAGCACATCAATGTTGAAAACTTTCTTTTTTAGTAGTGATTTTTAAATTTTATATGGCAATGTTGATGTTTTAAGTTACAGTTAGTCGACTTAAGTATTTCAAAGTGATACAGCTAGAAATGTGGAATGAATTTATGATTATGTTATTTATATTCCTTTGATATGTTGATCATACATAGCTATTCCACTCCACATGCGTATAAACAAATCCAAGTATTTTTGCTACAAAGATTTGTTGGACCATTGATTGGTGTGAAGTTGGAAGGAAATTGGAAGATTAAACAGCAAGTAATAAAGTCTTTGAGATAGTGTGATGTGAATTGAAAAAACAAAGAGTATGGATCCCACATAAAATAGAACACAAAACATTAGAAATGTTTAAATTGCAGTATTTAATTTTAAATACTTGATAATGATAAAAATAATAGTCATTATTATTTTTAATCATGGATAGCACTTCTCATGAATTTAGCTTATGTTAGTTACGATAAGAATAATAATTTAACTGAATTTTCTATCTTTCCTTCATTCATATTCAATGAGTTTGTTTCTTTTACTTTTGTGGATTTGTTTCTTTTTTATCTTATCCACAAGTGTTGTTGAACTGGTTAGTGGTTAAGTTTCCTTTTGATCTTATCCTTTAGGGTAACTGCTGCCACAATTTTAGCTAAAACAGTTACAAAATCTTTATATAAACAGAGGACTCCACTCGCTTCAAAAATTACACCAAAGAGTTCTATTGATTTGTCGAAAACTCTTTATCTCTTCTCCCTCCAGCTTGTGTTAACGAGTTATTCTTCTCCTCATCTCCTTTTTCTGTCCCTTCGGAATTAAGAGTGTTCTTAAGACCATAGTCCTTTTTCGGTTATAATATCCCTTCGGAATAAAGAATGGTCTTAAGAGCATAGTCCCTTCGATAATTTATGTCCTTCGGAATAATGAATACTTTTAAGATCATAGTCCCTTTTGAAATAATAATGTCACATCCGAATTAAGAATGATCTTAACAGTATATAAATATTCTTTCGATATTTCTCTACTTTTGGAGAAGTTAAAAAGTTATAATGGTGGTATCACCATATTGAGTGGTTGTAGTGTCATATTGATGTTTTGGAGAACTTAAAGATTGGGATGGTGGTAACACCATATTTGAGTGATCTTAGCACCATATTAGAGTGGTCACAGTACCATATTAAAGTGGTTTCAATATTAAAGAGTGATCTTAGTATCATATTGGAGTGTAAATCTCGAATGGTTTTCTATAGTGCATTAGTTAACCGCACAGTTGTAGGTGGACTTGTTTTATCCTGGAGGCGGCGTGATTGATAGTCTGCCTTGCACAATTTTGAGTTGTGCCACATAACGTCTTAAAGAGAGCGACCTAGTCGTGACTCAATCTAGTAACAACTTCAGTAGATATTCTTTTTTAAAATAGAACTTGGAAATCCAAATACAACAGTTTGGAGATCCAAAAACATCAATTTTAAGACGTTTCATTCTGCCATATCTACCGAAGAAATTAGTAACTCGAATTTTATTGTCCCAAAATACAAGAAGGATAAAAAGGCTATATAAACACATCTCTATAGTGAACACGATTGAGTGCTTGTTGTTATAACAACACTAAGAAATTCACATATGCGACTTTGAATCTGTTTGAAATTTATTTTCAAAAAACAAAACTGTATTGTGAATAAGTAACTATAACTGCCAACAGAATGAGAACCCCAAAATGGTCTTAAATGAAAATCAGCAGCCACCATCAAGAAATGACATTAGTTCTCGATTTTTTTAATACAGTTGTGAGAAACCAGATCATATGTCCCGCAAGTATATGAACAAGTAAATTGTTGATCCACAATGTAACTTGACTAAAAAGAAATTCACTGATATGACTAGTTAGAAATATAGTTGGTGAATTAAGACATTAATGGATAAACATTAGCGCCTCGTGCCATATTTGCTATGAGTATGCTATGTTCAAAAACATATGCTACTGCTGAGAATAAGAAAGTGTTGTTAGAATCTTCTTACACCACTAAAGTAGTTCGCATTGGAGATATAAAGTTGCAATTCATGTTCGAAAAGGAAATTTCTCTCTAAGACGTGATGCATGCTCCAAAAATAAGAAAGAATCCGAATTTAGGATTTCTAATGAATAAGACTGAGTTGACTCAGACTTAAAGAGAGACTTGTGCACCATGCATTCTTAACTATCCCAAATCTGTTCGAAAAATTAAATATAGTTCGTTCAAACACTTTTCCGTCCAAAAGCACAAAAAAATTTTAGTAGTGCTTGTGGGAAAAGATCACGCCTTTGATGTTGTATTCAAAATTAAATTCTCTTTCTATTTTATAAGTTGTGTGATTTTAATATTTGACATGTCAAAATTTATCATGTGAACAAGCGTTTAATTTTAAACTTGAGTAACTTGGACTTAATAACAAAGTTATATATGACTAGAATATTTTATTTTTTGCAGTCAAGATAAATGAACCAAAAGTTCATATAAATTAGTGTTTTGAGAATTTGAACCTCTAAACTTAATAAATTATGATATGTGCAAACTTGATGGCACATAAACTAGAACTGATAAAAATATATTTTATCATATTTATTGATAACTGTAAATTTTGAAAAATAAAATTGATATGCTTGATATGTTCAAAATTTATAACAAAAATTGAAAGTTATGTTGAATAGTGTATCCAAGTCTAAGAACAAATTTTCTACTTATGAAGTTTTGAAGAAAAGACAATCAACCTTGTCTTATTTTTTTAGTTTGGGATTGTCTGGACTTTGTTTGGATTCTGGACCCCAAGAGAGTTGAACTCACTAGTACAACCTATGAATGTGTACTCATTGAATAAGCTATAAATAGAGAAGCATACAAGTTTTATGACCTAAATGCTAAAGTGATCATAGAATCAAATGATGTCGATTTTTATGTAAATAAATACCCCTTTAAATAAGAATAGTGGGGGCGCGAGTGAGAACACGACAATACTGGGGGCAAAATAATTTCCTTTTAAAAATTAAGAACTAGTGGGGCACTATATCTGATCACATTCCAGTAATCATGAATAGTTACGAAAAACATGTATGAGATGTTATAGAACCTCAAAGAGGTAAGAAATCGAGAATTGTTAAAGAGTATGGACCTGATTATATGGATTATACATTGAAAGAAGATCCATTAAGCCTTAAAGAAGCTATATCCTCATTAGATGCTGAATTATGGCAAGAAGCAATAAACGATGAAATGGATTCTCTAGAGTCTAACGAAACATGACACTTAGTTGACTTGCCTCCTAGTTACAAAACAATCAGTTGTATTCGGATTTTGGAAAAGGAAAAATAGGACCTGATGGTTCGGTTGATGAATACAAGGCTCACGTTGTAGTCAAAGGTTTTAGAAAAATGAATGTGAAAGATGCCCTTTAGCTGCGGTTCATAGCTCGATAGTACTCCAAATGAATGTGAAAGATGCCCTTTAAATGGTGAACTAGAAGAAGAATTCTATATGGAACAACCTGAAGGTTTTTTTATTCATGGACAAGAAAACAAGGTCAGTAAGTTGGATAAATCTTTGTATGGTCTAAAATAAACTCCTAAGCAATGGCATGGAAAATCTGACAACCTAAAGATTTCGAATGAGCACAAATTGAATGAAAGTGACAAATATATTCGCTACAAATATGGAAATAACATTTGCACGATCATATGTCTCTATGTAGACGACTTGCTCATATTTGGTTCAAAGATTCATGCTATAAATCATGTGAAATCATTGTTTGTAACGCCCACACTAAACGTATCTAGAAAGTTTAGCATGCGCATTATCTTTAGTACTTGATACATTAAAATTTACAACATAAAAACTTCGAATGAATATTATACACAAAAATACGCGTTCGTACATAGAGTAGTACAACAATATCTATCCAAAACATAGTAAAACAATCTTAAATCCATAAGAACGTCTTGCAACGGGTACGAACGAGTCCTTGCTGAATATCCATTCGGCCACAAACTTGCCACATCCTGCTAACCAACCTGCTGATCTGAAACAAATAAGGATTGGGATGAGACATAATGTCTCAGTGAGTTCTACCTAATCCAAGGCTATAGGTAACCTCGGGGGAACCTAGGGTCACCGCATGTCTACAATATAACCTGCCGGTTGATTATACGTGTGTGGATCATGCTTACCTAGACGCTCGTGCATACTAGATCCATCATAGGTTCTTCGTGTCATAGACTACAAGTCTTGTCTTATACTCTACATGTCATGGCTATCAAGGTAACCTAAAACCGCTATGTCATGATATGATAAACACATCAAAGCATAATCATAAGTCATTCATGACATGTTCCTGAGTTGGACGATCGGGGAGATACTAAGATCGTCGACAATGTTCTTCATAATCTTATCTTGATGTGTAAGCATATACTTACTTTCTAGCATAACATATTCGCATCATATCATGTTCATAGTCATTTATTATGTTAGAAGTTAGCGTGTAACAAACAACATTATCTTGGTTCATTTTACGAAGTGTATCGGGTGGAGTAACCCCGAGTACATTCCCTTACTTGACCGATGAAAACCTAGCTAAGGTACATTGGACTCCCTCAGTGTCGTGCGGACCTACCTTGCGAAGCGTATCCCGTCCCCCTTGCGTGAACCTCTCGTATCCCCCTGGCGTGGATAACGGAAAGACACGACACCTACATCTTGCTTATAGTCTTAATCATACATGATAACTTATCTTAGTACTTGCTTGCTTATTTACCACGGGTCCGTGGTCTACCCGATTAGCGGTAAAATGCTTACGTAGACATTCTTGTTCATATGTGAAGAGATTATACTTATCAATTCAAGACTTAGCATACTAGGGCTTTGCTAACATTCTAGTTCTCGAGGATCTATGTCGAGGCTCTATGCTTTTCCCCATTCTTAGTTTATCGCTACCTGAATAAACATGCTTAAACTTTCTTGTGCCATTCTTGATGTATATGTTAATATTGTCCATAATTTTTGATTCAAGAATCGTTCGATGTAATGTGCATTGATTCGATGATGTTTAGGGGTTTTAACATTGAAAAACATTGCGAGAAAAGTGTCGGACGACACTACAGGCCCCCATACGAGTCCATAAGCTAATTGGAAAATTGGGAAGTCAGACCCAATTCGCCAATGGCGAGTTTCATCTGGGAAAATTTCGCTATTAGCGAAATATTTCGCTAATAGCGAGTTTCCTCGGGTTTGTAGTGCAAATTTTGCATTTTTGACCCCAAACTCATCCAATTCAATCCTGTAATGCATCATATACATCCAGCAACTTGTATAAACATTAGAAATCATCTTGCATGGCACTTTTAACATAAACATAACAAGAATTGGCATTTGGGTTCTTAAATCATATCACTCTAATCTTAGCATAATTTCATATTTTATTACTAGGAAGACACAAACCCAAAGGTGGTAAGCTAATCTAAGAACTCACCTTAACATGATTCTTGTAATTGCTTCAAGATCCAAGCTTCCTAAATCAAACCCTAGCTCTTGCTCAACACATTTTAAAGCTTCAATGCAACACCAATCCAATTATAGTTGCTTTCTTGCTTGCTAAATCACCATGATTCATGCTTGATCATCAATTACATAAATCTTGGAAAGATTGGTGGATTAGAGAAGGGAGATGGCGACATTGTAGAGAGAAGGAGGAGAGAATTTCTTAATCACAAACCTAGAGAGAGAAAGAGCATGACTAAATGAAATGTTTGTGACCTCCAACACTTATATACTCTTCATGTTCTATTACCAAAATGCCCTTGGTCATAGACGTTCTTGACTTGATACGGTTAACTGAACCTGCGTGTAAACTACTGACACTGCATTACAGACGTTCTCCATTGTAAATGAATTCAATGAACACTTAAACTCTGACACGTTCGACTGGTAATATTCCATTAACTGACGAGTGGGATATTACATTGTTTATCAACAACATTGATAAGCAAGACCTACACGAAGTTGAAGTAATTATTGGCTTAAAGATTGCTAGATTTGAAAACGAGAACTTTTTTTATGAATCTCACAATGTTGAGAAAATCTTAAGGAAATATAATTATTTGACTGTAAACTTGCAAGCATACCTTATGATCCAAATGTAACTCTTCAAGAGCACTTGTGATAGAGTAAGACAAATAGAAAATCCTACAGACGTTTGTGATGAAAATGAATATTCGGGCCTAAGGTCATACCAACGTGGAAACCATAAGAATAGGGAGTCATGTTGGTGAAACACTTCTTTTATTGCTAGATAGAGATTAATTGATAAAAAAAAGAGAATATCTCATCCTTAAGCTTACAATTTTAAGGAAAAAGAAAGGAATACAATTTGAAATATTCGTTGTAATGATGAACTACAATTATTCCAAGGTCTTTTTATCATTGCATATTTTGAAAACAATTTCTATCATTTCCAACCATTAATTTTATAAAATCCAAAAAAAACTTTTTATTTGTATACTTAGGAGAAAAAGAAAGGTAGCATTGAGATTCACCGGTCTACGTGGGATCAATATTTTTTATTACGATGATAAAACATTGATCTTGCGGTCTTATCAACAGACACATTAGTGGACTGTCTTTCCGCTTATATAAATAAATTTACCGAGAAAAAATGATGAAGTAAATTGGTTTTGAATGCGATAAAGTAAATTGGTAATTACTTATAAAAGACATGAAGTAAATTGGTGATTACTTATCAAAAAAAAAAGTTGGTGATTTACTAGTGCTCTATATAGAAAATTGAATAATTTATTCCAATTAAAGTTTCGAAAAGTAAGACTAGACTTGAAAATATTCTTTGATGACCTGGCCAGCTATTTCCAATCCTGCTAGGGAGTTTATCGGTTAGGGTCTCGTTTAATAATAATTCTGGGCACTCGTATCGTTATACACTAAATAATTAATTGCTATTTAATTGTTTTTATGTACATCCATCCACTACAAATTTGTTATGCTGACCCCTTTTTTTACTCCTTTACTATGTAAAATTCCCGCGCATACGGACTTTTGTAAATATTAATACTTGGCGATAATGCAATACACTCTTTAAGCCGACCATCAACATTTATTTGCACTTCTTGATCATTGAAAAGAGTCTTCATTGCCCTAGGTCTTGGTTTGGTCAACAAGTCTTAAATCTTTGAAGTGTTTACTACCTTTTTGTACCATTCGTTTATATTCCTCTTGCAATATCTATTTATTAAAACATGCATTTTATTTTCAAATATTATGTATTCCAACACTCATATCTTGATTATTCCTTGTTTACTTTGAGTCTTCATGAAAAAGCCTTATGCCATCATCAGGCGCTTTAAGTTCTACCTTAGTACATGTTTTCATCTTAAAGACCTTGGTATATTGAAATTTGTATATATATATAAAAAGAAACTAATCAGGAAAGCAAATTTGGATCAGTTACTTCTGGTTTCATAAAGCTGTAGGTAAAACTACTTTCTGTTCCTAATAAGCTCTGTACCCACAGCTAGAATCCGTAGGAAAAACATATCAGTTTTCACTAAGGTCAGTACCTACGGCCGAAATCCGTAGGAAAACCAAAATGTTTTGTTCCATGTCCAAAATTCTGTCGCTGTAGAATATACTTCGGAACAGATCCATAGGTATAGCATAGCTATTGACCACGAAAATAACAAGGCATAGGTTTTTCGTGACATACCTACGAACATTTACCGTAGGTATAGCATAACAAGTCTTAAATCTTTGATGTGTTTACTACCTTTTTGCACCATTCCTTATAATTTCTTTTGCAATATCTATTTATTAAAAATAAAAATGAAATCTAGTAAAATGAAAATAAAACATTAATTTATTAAAGAAAACAATACTAAAAATATACTAAAATATTAAGTTTTCAGACGTCTTCTTGAAAATGCTTCCGATATGGTTTTTCAGCTTCGTAACCGAACATGGCTGCAAGCTACACAGGTCGCTTTATGGCTTAAAACAAGATCCACGTCGCTGGTTTTCCAATCTCTCTACTGCCCTCAAATCTTATGTATTCTAACAATCATTTTTTTGTTTATTCCTTGTTTACTTTAAACCAAGAAGACAACTAACTTGTGGTTCTTGTATATGTTGATGAATGATGATTCAATTATTGCTTGTAATAAGCCTTCTGCGATCATCAGAAGCTTTAAGTTCCACCTTAGCACATGTTTTCATATGAAAGACCTTGGTAATTGGTATATTGAAATTATTTTTAGGTATTGAAGTCGCAAGAAATCCAACTGGAATTTATTTGTCGGGGTAAATACCGATCAATATCAACATTTGGTTGTTAATATATATATGTTTCACTCGGCATGGAGTATCATATAGTGTCCACCTATGAAGCACGGATACAGACATCGTCTCAATTCATGCATCAACCACATACAAATTCATATTAATTGGGAAGTTGCACCAAGATTAGTTCGGTTATTGAAAGGTAATCCATGACAAGCAATATTTTTAGTCAAAAAATGTGACTTACAAATTCATTGTTGGTGCACTTATATTGGGCTTGATGTCCTTTAGTCAGACGATTAGTCATTGGCTAGCTAGCACAACTTGGTAATTCTATTTCCTTGAAAATAAAGAAACAACACAATGTCTCCGGTCTTCATCTTCGACTGAAGATGAGTATATATAGGGCAGTAGTAACTAGTCACCACTACATGCGAGTTAAAGTGGTTAAAAGGGATCCTCTCCAGCCTGGGGCTGTTCATGACAAACCCATGATCATTCATTTAGACATTAATTAAAACCTGGTGTTCCATGAAAGCAACAAACACATTGAAGTAGACTGCCATTTCATGCGAAATGAAGTTCTCAAAGACAATATTATCTATGTCTCTATTACTACTCAACCTGCAGATATATTGACAAAAGCATTAGGAAAATTCCATATTAACTCATTTTTGGCAAGTTGAGCATTCGAGATCTTTATTCTCCCACTTGAGGGCAAGGATAGCGGTTGGACCTTTTCCTATCCGCAAAAAATACCAATGATGGGTAGGATAAAACCCCACACTATAGGTGTGGAAACGAACACAAGTAATTACTCATAATATTAAAAAAATATGTATTGGTTACAATTTTTTTTTTTATATATATATATATATGGTTACCATATTTTAGGAAAAGGTCTTTGTCGAGGTGAAGGTCATGTCTTGGCAATGGAGTCCAAATAGATACGAGGTGGAGTTTAATTACTCTTAATCCAAATAGAGTGAATATTGATACGTTCAATACTATGAATACTCTCTTGCAAATAATATGATTACCATATTATTTTTTTCATTTGACTATATTAATAATTGGAATATCAAAGGCACAACTTTAGGAGTATGGCATGTGTTTATAAACACTCTCTTTCTAATACTCACTCTCTTACTCTCTTGTTGGATGAAACTCATGTTCCTCTCACATTTTTAGGAAGAGATGTGATGACCTAAAAATAATATTAACGTATCAATAGCATTTGTCTATATATACAATGACGTGATGACCTAAAAATAATATTAACGTATCAATATTTTACACACATGCCCATGAGAATTTGTGGCAGGCCTGTACCTGTTCTATTATTCTAAAAATTGTAAATCCAATCTTTCTTTTAAAACAAATATAAATTACAAAAAAGGGTAAATAATATATACTCATCCACGAAACTTGAAGGAAAAAAATGCAATAGTTGAAATAATCAAAGAATAAGAAGAATTGAAGAAGAAAAACCATCTAGCATTTCTCTATATACCTATGTTGATTGCTAATTAATCTTAACAAACCTAAGAAATAGGAGGTAAAGTAAGGTTTGAGATAAAGAAGCCAACTTTATTAGCGTGGATAAACAATAAAATGCAAAGGATCAACGTCAATACACCTGATGGCATACAAAAGTTTTAGATAAACTAAACATTAAGGAACAGATCTCACAAAACCATATTCTTCAATCGGAATTAAGAGATAATAAATCATAAATACAAGACGGTGCATCAACAAACAACTGGGGGTTAGCTTCTAAGGGGCTGTCTTTGCTAATTCCGATCGGAATCTTGGTAATCTTGGTATATATATAAATTTGACTTAGATTCATAATAAATCATAAAATTAACTAGGAAAATTAAAATTGCATCATGTTCTTGTTGAATATCTATTCTTTTAGATAGAGTCTGCAAATTCAAAAATCAAATAATCACGCAAACCTTAAAACTAGCTTTAAATCATAACAGAACAAGAAAAAACTTCAAAGTTCATCAGAGCCATAATAAATACACAGTACTCCCATCTTGCTCATCAGTCAACGAACATCAAAGGGACCAAAAGGATCAAGTTGTTTGCATAGTTCAAAATAAGTCAAATAAAGAACTCTATTCTTGGCACCTATTTGATGATTGCAAAAATACTTCAATTGTTCAAGCTTGCAACTACCAACCATTTGTCCCAGCAACAAAAACAGCCGGTTGATATTCTTTTTCTTCTCAGCAATTACCGGCTTAACACTATTTTCTTGATTGCAATGCAAACATTTTGGCAATTTTGGATTCATCAAAATCTCGGGTGCCCTATCATGCATGGTGTTCATGTTTGTAACCAAATATTGAGAGATTTCATTGAATTTCGCCAACAAATCAAAAGACATTTGGAACTTTGTTTTGCAACTCTTGCATTGAACATCGCCAGTGATGTTAAAGATTCCGTTTTGTAAGAGATGATTGAGGTTGTGGGTTTTTGCTCGGCAATCAGTTGCCCATATGAAAGGGATGGGGATCTGTCCACTATGAGGAAGTCCTCGGCGGCGAGCACGAACGGATGGATTGTTAGCGGCGATATCTTGAGGTGGAGAAGAATTCGATGTCTCGGGGATAAACATGTTGAGGCAAAATCCCAAATTAATTTTAAAGATAATAAACTTTAATGATTAAGGATTAAATGGACTTTGATTAATTCTTTGGTATTTAACTTGTGCTCTTGAGTGTTTTACTAAGACAGGAACAG
>Ga0315913_1006850_pt1 | contig 13747 bp, 6 predicted proteins | sample MpolsnodulesMG_FD_207736 | JGI IMG/M metagenome (GOLD analysis project Ga0315913, IMG submission 207736) | Medicago polymorpha root nodule microbial communities from Los Angeles, California, United States - small nodules | ecosystem: Host-associated > Plants > Roots > Nodule | place: USA... | reverse complement strand
TTATGTGTGTGTGTCTCTGTGTGTGTGTGTCTGTGCGTGTAATGTCATTTGAAAGTTGCAAAAGTTTCTGAAGTTCTGTTTCTGTTGCTAATGCTGAGCTGGATTGCACTTTCTTATTATTTGTGTCTGTTTGCAGCCTGTTTTAGAGCCTAATTCCAATCGAAGAAGTATAACTTCATTTGATGGAGACTATGCAACAAAGTCAGCTATTGCAGCTCCACGTACAACAAGGAGTCCAAGGTAAAATATCCAGCTGATGTTGAATATAACTAAGGCATTAGTTTGTATTTCGATATATACTTCATTTTTGTAGTATTTAGACTAACATATTTTGTAATTCCCTTGTTTAGAGATCACTCAAGAACGATCACATCTTTACCGGTATCTCCCTCTTCAAGTCCATTGCGACAATATGGACAGGAACATAGGAGTTGTTTCTATTCTCCTCCTCATCCATCTTACACAATTTTGGGACAAAATAGTTACACCTTGAATGATACACCCTCTTATCCAGTGAGATCGAATGCACCATTTACTCTTGATCCTTCTTGGCATGAAACATCTAGATACAAAGCCCATACACCACCTGGTGGATCTCCAAGAATGAGATTCATTTGAGTTGATTGTAAATACATCCCAGGTTTTCCCAGCATGCTCTGTTGTACGTGGTTGCACTTCAATTTGTACTCTGAAGCACAAACTCCTGCCCAAAAGATTTTGGTCTATTCTTTATACATTGGAACCAGATCACATAAGAAATGAGGGGCCCTAAGCTCTCGGTGCATTAGACTGGGGAGACCTTGTTGTTTGTATCAATTTCGTGATTATTGTATAGGAAATGTACTTTGTGTTTGTAGTAACTTTTATGTTGTATATTGTTAGTCAATGACAGAGAAGAAGATAAAAAATTCACACCCACTTTTTTCATTTTATATCAGGATTCTATTTGAGTGGATACGTGTATGGTTTGGTTTCAAGACATCATATCACATGAGTGAACAAAATTGACTTGATAGAGCCATTGTACCGAATGTCCTAAATATCTGAGTAAATTGTGATTTTAATTATATGCATCATAGTTAAGGTTATTATTTTTATTTAATTGCACAGTCACACAGTATGTAGCAGTGTATGTGGTCTGAATGCAAGTTGAAGTAGACTTTATTATTGTTTCAATAAGTTCATAAAAAAGTCCTACTGTACCTTTCCGCCGACAGAACATACAAAAACGTTGTCCTTATCATCCAGAAAAAATCCCCAACCGGATCATTTGTCATCGGTGAGCACCACTTTGCCAGGGCGCAGCCAATTCAGCTTAGGGGAACAGGTTGGATGATAGAACACGTTGGTTTCCCCCTAGTTTTACCACTTCCAGCCTGACCCAACACTCTTTTTCCACCGCGACTTTGGAGGGGGAGAAGAGAAAAATATATACGAATCTTACAACTACGTAATATTTATGATTAATATATACAAATCTTAACTTTTTTTTTTATTTAAAAAGGCTAAGCGAATATTAATAAACCAAAAAAGCCGCCCAGAAACTTAATAGTTAAATAATTACAAAATACAAACCACGCTACAAACTCAAAATTACGAAGGATTATGAAACAACCTCTAAACACAATAAAGGTTCGACCTTGAACAGAGTAATCAAAATTGAATAAAATATAATTCGATTTTAACCACCAAAAAGTTTAGAGTTTAACCTTTTATGCTAAAGAAATATGCTATTAGGTCTTGTTATGAAAAAAAAATTCCGTTACATTCCTTCCAAATGATATAAAGCACCGAAATTCAAATGATGTTAAAAGCTAGACAAGAATTATTTAAAAAGCCGTTGGAATCCCTAACCAATCAGCAATTAGTAAAACAACCGACTATACGACACACATATAAAAATAAATGGTCCCTGTCCTCCATAAAGCTACATTCCGCCGAACAAACGTAAGTATGAGAAAGAAAGTTGTCACAAAGTAGATGTACAAATATCATTTCTCGTTTTTTTTAATTAAAAATATATATAATGATAAATAGACATGTACTTTTTTTTACACCTACATGACATCTGATTAATTAAGTTAATCATATATTTTCTTTTACGTGGATTGAATTAACCATCTAAAAAAATGAATAGATCGAAGAAACATGTTTGTATAATTGTGGGAGAGGGATGCTTGTTGGTAAAGCAAATGCATGTTAGTAATTTCTTTGTTTGCTTCTTGATAGACCCACTTTCTTTCTTACAACACTCGTGCTTTCCTTTCCTTTTCATTGGGTACTATACAAATCGCTATCTCAATTTTCATGAAATGAAATCATCGATGCTTATTATATTAGATTAATGTGTATGTGTGTGTGACAGAACAGAATCAGAAACGTGGTTGATTTGCAATGGATTCGAGTTCGGGGCAGCAAGAATTCGATTATATGTTCAAATTGTTAATGATTGGGGATTCTGGTGTTGGCAAAAGTAGTCTTCTTCTCAGATTCACCTCCGATGATTTTGATGATCTCTCTCCCACCATTGGTTCGTTTCCTTTCATTCCATTTAATTCTATGTATATGCATGCACTCTCTGATCTCCTACTATCTACCACAGGTGTTGATTTTAAGGTCAAATATGTCACGATAGAGGGTAAAAAGCTTAAGCTTGCCATTTGGGATACTGGTATGTATGTATGCTTATTATTCACTTTCCTTTCCTTTTTATTATTTATACCATTTTTAAATCCTTGTTCATTAGATTAGAGTTTTATTTATTTATTTATTTTGTAATCATGTTATTGGTCGTGTTGAGTATGCATTCATCAACTTTTACCAATAATTAATCTTTAGCGGGGCCTTCCTTGCAACCACATTTTTTCGTGGCTCGAACTAAGACCATGTTTAATGGATCCAAATCCAGTTTCACTTGGAACAATGTAATGTTGGTTATTAGATTAGAGGCCAATTGTATATATGGGGGAGAACTTTTAAATTGTCTGCCCAATACCCTATTTGATTGATATTCTACTTTTTTGTTTTACTAAATAATGCAGCTGGTCAGGAGAGATTTAGGACACTGACAAGTTCTTACTACAGAGGGGCTCATGGAATCATCATGGGCAAGTTCCTATTCTCCCTTTTTTCCTCCGAATTCTTCCAATAGTACATTTATTTATTGTGTTGTGTGAAATGCCTCAAATATTGATGACCATTCAGTGGATAGAAATAGAATGCCAATCTGGATTGCTGTGTTCTTGTTAAGATGGCACTGCTTAAGATATGTTCTGTGAATTGCTTTGAATTATTTGTTTTCTGAGTAGGGCCAAGGCCAAAACTACTTCATGTTTAAAGTTTTTTTGCTGCCTCACAAAAATTTAAGCACATGGTTACATATTTACCTAAATTAATTCACATTTTACATTTTTTAAGTCATTTTTCTGACCTCTGCTGGGAACGTTTGCTGACCCGATGATGATATTGATTATTAGAATTTCACTTCTCTGTCTATTCTTATCAAATTGAGGCTTTCTTGATTTAGATCCTTGTGAGAGTTGATATCATTCATATTGGTTGGGAATATCAGCTAGTATATCCTGGAAACAACTGCTTTGTTGGTGAATTGGTCTTTCCTCTAATGATCTGTAGTATTTAATGGCCAAGTTGAGCTTTCTTTGTTAGTGATGGGGTTCCCTGCCTAAATGACTGCAATATTTGTATTAGATGCAATCTGTTTAATGATCTTTGGAGCTGGGAGATGTCCTTTTCTTTAAGTTGATGCGTCTTGAAAATTTAGTTTTGGATTAGCTGATTACATCTATATTTTGTTCCCAAAACTGATGCAGTTTATGACGTAACACGGCGAGAAACATTTACAAATCTCTCTGAAATATGGGCAAAGGAAATAGACCTTTATTCAACAAATCAAGACTGCATGAAGATGCTTGTTGGAAACAAAGTAGACAAGGTATTGTGCTTTAAGAATTTTACGTCAAATGCTATCTCGTAATATTGCTTTTATTTAAATCATGCCAGTGAATATGTTTGAGTACAAAAATTTATGCATGTATTTTTTGGCTTGCCTAAATAATCTATGTTCCCCATATATTTATGTACGATGTCCATTCCTGAGTTGTTCAAAATCTACGGCATTCCAGCGCTTTGAAGTTTCCTTCCTTATAGAGAACTTAGAATTCAATCGTTAGCAAATTTTGGTTAGGTCATAGTTTAAAATCCTTCTAAGTAAATCGCAGATCGCGGAAAATAGCGGTCTGTTCAAACAATTTATGTATTTTCATTTTAGAGAGTACTGCAGAAGGAGGGTGAGACAGTTTTTGACACTTCTGCTTATTTAAGGTGTTTTTGGATGAAGTATAGCACTGTAGTTTTTATTAGAAGTTTCTTCCCATCCATATTTTATGGAATTAAGTTGTTTTTCTAGTTTGCATTTGGTTATCAGAATGTTTCTGTAGGAGTTTCTTTTACATATTTAGAGGTTGGAGAGCTTGGTTGATCTAATGTACTTGTCTTTTCTTTATTTTGTTTTGTGCTTTCGCTTCTGGTTCTTCTAGCATGATTGCTTATCCCTCCGGAAATGTTAAATTTTAGGAAGAAAAAAAATTGAATATCATTAGAGGAAAGCGTATTAAACACTAAGTAAAAGAAGACAATGAAGAAGGTTTGTTTGCATCCTTTCATGTGGTATTTAATTTAAGTATATACAAATCATGAATTGTATGGACTCCATTTTGGACTCTCAGTTATACATTTCTAGCTTCTATTGTTGAATGAGTCTAGTCAGCTGCACTGTTGTCACATTTGTTTCTAGGTCTGACTTCTGCATTATATCAGAGCTTATTGCTGATAGTTTTTTTTTCTTGCGTTACATTAGAAGACTTGACATGTGTTGATTATATATGTTTGTGCTTGTATTTTCAGGAGGGTGATAGAGTTGTGACAAAGAAAGAGGGAATAGACTTCGCTAGGGAATACGGTTGCCTATTTATTGAATGCAGTGCTAAAACTCGAGTAAATGTGCAGCAATGCTTTGAAGAGCTTGTTTTGAAGGTACGTTAACTGACATACATGCAGATTTACTAACCTTATTTTGGTCAGTAGGCGTGTGAAACATAGATTCTCTATGTGTGTAACCATGCATATTAGAAGGCGGAAATGTTTAATTGAAAAATGAGCCTGTGCAATTTCGGGAAAGGAGTGTTTTTCACACAAGTTCAATGGCTGAAGATAAATGGACTGAGATACTAGTTTAATGCTTTATTTAATTTGTGATGAACAATGGCTGATGGTGACTAGAGATTTTTTTCTTTGGTTGCATGCAGGTTCTTGATACACCTAGCCTTTTAGCCGAGGGCTCTAAGGGAGTAAAAAAGAACATTTTTAAGGACAAACCTCAGTCTGATGCATCCACCAGCGGTTGTTGCTGAAGCTATTTCACTCGGAAGCTGCATTTCAAGAATCACGGTCTCCAAGAGAAGGGCAATGCATCCATTTTCATGGATTTCTAACATAATTTGCTGGTTGTTTTAGCATATGCAGAAGCCATTTCCAGTTTTTTAGGTTCCAACTTCCTGTTTTGTCTTGAATATGTAGATGTAATATAGTGACGGTCGTCTGCAATTTCTTGAGACTTCTTGTTTTTCTTTTAGTCACACGTTAATTTCATGTGAAGACCTGTAAAGATGTGCTCCGAGTGTTGATTTTGCAGAGCTTGAGCAAAATAGTAAAAGCAAGCACTGAAGATAATCAAATAATAAGATTTGAACATATTGGACAAGTCTCTTGTCATCTTAATGTGTTCTAATTTTCAGAGTTTGTATTTATTTACTCACAAAAGCACTTGTGAGAAGGGATAGAACTTCTAATATTTCTAGTGCAGAGCTTTTTCATGATCCGTGTTTGAAACCTGTGCATCCATTTTGTTCTTATTTATTTTACTGCGTCTGATTTGCAACACATTGTTATTGTCTAATTGACACCAAATATATTTTTATACGAGACGTTAATTTTGAGCTAACATTATTTTTATTTTTTTGAGAGGGTTTATTTTGATTGGTATTATACTCTACATAAACCTTATTTATTTTATATAAAAATAAATAAATTCCCCTAACAAATATTTTTTTTAAATGTACATCACAATCAAAAAGAAATCCAATCCAAACCGAAATAAATAAAATTTGATCGGATTTAATTTTAAAATAAAAGTGATATTTGATAAGGAGGTAGAAAGCAAAATATCAGAAGTGAGAAGTATGGTAGGTGCATGCAGAGCAGTAGCAGTAGCAGCACCACCCATTTCCCATCTTCCCTTGCGAAATCCTAAAACCATCAGAATTCAGATTTCTTGTCATCAGAACAAAACCAAAGATTTCAGAACTCAACTTTCAAATAGACGCTTGTTCCTTTTCTCTATTCCCCTCTCTAGTTTCCTTTTTATTCCTTTTCCTGCGTTTGGTGAAGAGTATGACCCAGTAACTCGTTCTGAAAGAGATGCAAGTGCTTTAATCTCACAAAGAGTTTCTCGTGGTGTTGAGTTGTTGGAGAAAGGTAGAGAGTTGCAGGCTCTTGGTGACTTCAATGGCGCTCTTCAATATTTTTCTCAGGTTACCCAATATCCTTTCATTAGGTTCTTACTTGTTTATCTTCAATTCGGTAATAGATTATTGGATTGCTCTTGTTCATGTCTTTCATTATTCGTTTTTTCTTTTTCCTTTTGTGACAAGACATGACATTTGAATTGGCTTATTTGAGCTTATATACATGACATAAATTCATATGAGACTGTTTACGAGCTTGTGAAAACAACCTGTAGCTTATACGAAAAGAAAATTGATTTTATTTCATCTTATATGGACACCTATGTGATACGCACTTATTCTACAAGCGCTTAATTAAGTTGTTTATCCATCTAAGATTGAGATGTAGTAGATGTCACCATATCAATTTAGATTGCCATTGGCTTTTCCACCTTTACTGAGCAATCGATTAAGGGAAGTTTGGATATTCATCTTAGACACTTATCATACACGTTATTACTATAATCCGATTAAGGGTAAGCCTTAAATAGCCTATGATTGCAGGCCATTGAGGGAGCTTACACGAAAATATAAGATAAAAAAGTACTAGTTAAACTATCATAAGCTGTTTTTAGAAGTTCTTCCAAACACTAACACAAGTGTTTGGGTCATAAGATGAGCTCGAACAAGCTCTCTTCCAAACACCCATTTTTAATAGAATCGCCCAAAAGTAAATCAATATTTGCTATCCTAGTTAAATTTTACTGCTAGTATCACTAACCATTACTATATTAACGTTTGAAGAGAAAAATTTACCCTTTTATTCTTCAACTCTGTTGGTTGTTTATCTTTTATAAGGTTAAGTTGTTTGGTTGTCAGTGGCACTGTTCATTGCATGATTTCATGCAATTCCAGTTGCATCATTGTTCACATGAAATGCAAATCATGCTCTTATATTCCTCTGATGACAAGTTTATTATTTATAAGATTGTAAGAACAAATGTAATATTGTTTTGTCAATGTAAGAGTGTATTATTTTTTGGAATCACTAGAAATAACAGATAATAAAACTGATTTTAGAGGCCTCATGATTTGGGAAGTTCTGAGGAATTTCCACTCATCCACCTTGGAACTTCATGTGGCTAAAATTAAGCCTTGTTCATACATGGACTTATCGGGTACGAAATGAGCGACGTCGAATAGGTTCATTTTGTATTTGGTGGCTCAACCTGGTATATTTCATGGCATCAAATGTCACACTCTAACCATCAATAAGTTTATGTTCATATTCTAACATGCTACCTGTTTTTGTAGGTGATTGAAAGCTACAAAGACCTAGCATTCTCTGAGTATGCAAGGGTAGGGAGAGCACTGGCCCTATATGAAATTGGTGACAGAGAAGAAGCAATAGCAGAGATGGAAGACGTTTCAATATCACTAAAAGGGTATCCAGGTAAGTTCAATTTCATAGCACTTTTGCTATAAAATCACGCTGTAGAAGAAAAATTATCACTTTTCTCTAATGTTATTTTTTCTCTCGAGCAGAAGTACATGCAGCTCTTGCAGCAGCCTTATATGCAGATAAGCATGCTGCGTTGCTTGCTGAAAACCAGTTTACAATTGCAACTCTTCTTGATCCTCATTTTACAGATCTTTCATATGTTAGAGACACAAAGCACTGGCCTCCAAGTTTGATTAGTTCTCTGCAGCATTTCATTACACTATCTTAAGACCTTACATTATATTTATACGTTTTGTTTAACCCATACTTTAGCAGTTATATGAAAACTTTCTCAGGTTTGGACCTTTCTTACAACTTCAAATGTATACCCTTGTTTTTTTTACATTATTTTCTACTTCAACTCTTGTGATTCTGAAATGTAAATCAACTGTGATTTTTTTTTTCCTTTCCATGTTGTCTTTGATGTCGCATGGGAAGGTATTTGCCAGAATTTATAATATAGTAGCTTCTAATTCAGAAGCTAGTATAAGTATTTGTTTAACTCTAATGTTAAATTGTTCAATTACCTGCCTATTGGGAAAAACGTGCACCTCGAGTTATCAATTGCCAAAGGAATTTTTGAAATTTGATCGGAGGAGAAAAAGATAAAAAAGAAATTGAAACACGAAATTGTTCTCGTGTTTAATGAAATTACTGAGTGGATATGACACCGTTTTTACCTCTCTACTGCTGTTGAACCACAGATGTTTGTGGTTAGCGGAAGAATAAAAAAATTCTTCACTTTCTGATTATTTCAAACCATCGACCTTATAAGTTATAACCCCTTCTCATTTTTTTTTGTTGACAAAATATAACCCCTTCTCATTGTAATTGGTAAAAATCTGCAGCCAGACATTTTTTCATGTTGAACCTTTCATAAGCTTTGTTTGTGCATAAAGTTACAGGACATTCCATTTAGTAAACTAAGTGATTGTTATTGAGATTCGTCCATGGAAAGAATCGAATAGAACTCAAGTGAAAACAACGGAAGGACATCAAGTGCATTTTAAGCAGCAAGCCTAGCCTAATTAATGCACCGGCATCTCCTTCAGACAGTTAATTTGGACTTTTTTTAACACAAGTAAAATATTTCACGAAATCAATAAGCTAACCATCGTCTGGCTCTTACCCACTATAATCAATCATGATTTAATAGAAGCTACGAAATCACAGAAACAAGTAACGTAACTTGGCTTTATTTGTTAAATAAGTGTCTCATTTACTTTGCAACATTCAAGCTCAATTGACATTAAACTGCAATTTGGTGCATGTAATGTCCACCTACGTCATATATCAATGCTGCAAGAAACCGCTACGATCCATTTCACTATTTTTCCCTTTACTTAACTCTGAACAGTGAATGAACTTGGATCACAGATTTTATGGAAAATTATTGATCTGATCAAAAACAAATATTTGTAACTAGGCGCACGTTTGGTTTGCCACCTCAAGACAAAGTAGTTACGTAAATAACTTTTAAACAAAGAAAAACCTCAAGTTTCAATTTCTGCTAGTTCAGTTAAAGTAGATTTGCGTTATGCAGATAGTTTTCAATCTCGAGTATAAATAGAGAATGGGTAACAAACAGGTTGTCAGTCTCAACAAATTTAAGTAAAAAAGGTAGCAATGAGAATGGGTACAGTATTAAACCATCAAAATCCCTAAGCAGATAATCCAAAAAGGCAAAAATCACAGGACTTATACAAAAACTTCAAATTGAGATTGCCACAAATCTAGCCATATTGCAACTCAGTTAGATTTCACGTGCTGAAGAACAACGTTGTATGCTTCATGTTCCTCGCCGAAATCCTACAAAATGAAAATAGTTAAGCATGCATATACAGAGGATGAAAACAGAATCCAAACATTTCTATCCAGGATGAAAAACATACCTTGACAACCACACAGGAGCAACCAGTTACCTTCCTAGCTTTTCCTTCTGAATCAATTTTGCACAACTGCATAAAGGTGTGTCACAAAATCAGTACAAAAGAATGACATAAGATTTTGAAGGCATAAAAAAAGACCAAAACAATAACTTCTTTATTTATGGCAAAGTTATTTATAAACATATAGATTAAAATAAATGAGGTTACAGAGAGTTCAGAGAGGATACACAGAGTCAAGGGGTACTCTAAACAGAAACACATCACGAAGAAAAACAAATCACCCCCAGGAGCAGCAGAGTACAAGATAAAAAAAAGGCAAATACAGTACAAGCTGCCAAACCAGCCTCCCCAAACCCAAGGAATACACCAGAAACAATAACTAAACAACATTCATCATCTACATTTGAGAACTGTTCACCGCTCTTGACATTCAGGGGTTGTAAACTATTTCTACGGATTGGAGGAGTCTGATGCGAAAGATTTATCATTTCATGCATCAAAGTTAGGAGGTTTAAGTAAGTCGCATCTATAGAGAAGCAATTATTTGTCGGATTTCTTAGACAACAAAAGGTTGGTCACAAGAGGTTTCATTAATTGCTTATTGGCGCCCGTCATGATTAGGGTCAGGATTTGCACCATGATGTTGGGGGAGATGTCACTCCCACACTTATTTTAAAGTAATTCATGAATTTATCAAAAAATATATAATTGAGAATTGTGGTCAAATGGATGTCATAAGGAAATGGATTAATCTAAGTTTATAGTAATGCAAGGGCACTTACACCAGCCCATTCTCCAAGGGTCTTTGCATTTGGAACAGTCAACAAGCTAACACTGTGTTCAGCACAAAGGGCTTTCACCAACTTGACGTAATCGGGTTGATCACAATCCTCAGCAAGAACACAGAGCTGTGCAGCATGCTTTTCAATCACTTTAGCACTTTCATGAAGACCTCGTGCAAGACCACCATAAGCGCGTGACTTTCTCAACACAAGCTGAACTGCAGTCATAATATCCATTGGCTCCCCTGGAATTCCAGCTGCAGCAACAACTGGCTCAGCTACAACAACTTCTTCTTCTCTGAAGAACAAAATGTTTCATAACAGTCAGAAAATCGTCAAATAATCTATTAAAACATATTCAAGACACACATATGGATAAGGATTGCACAATAAAAAGTTTCTCTATAGTCAGAGAGATCACAGAAGCATAAAAAATGTCTACACTTAGACCAAGCAGTTTATAATAATTTTTTGAACTGGGATTAAGGCCTCGTTAGCTTCATTTGACCACAATTATCCGCATAATCAAGGATTGCAATGCAACCACAACTTAAAAACTTGAATTTCATTTTGAAAAATATAGTTTTGAAAATTAAATAAATACACTACTGTTATCTAGGTTCTAAATTACTTATAGTTACTAATGAGGGCTATGGCTATCAGATCCAACTATTTCAATAGCAGTACTTAAAATTAAAATCAAACCTATAATGCATTTGAAAGTTTACAAACACAGTTCATGAAAGAAAATAAAACTACATGGATTCAACAAAAAATTGCAAATATTGCTCATAAACTACCCATAAGATAATAATACACCATTAACAAGTAGAATCTCATAAACAGGTAAATTAAGCAAAAATGGACATACCCAGACATAATTGCAAGTAGATTTCAAAGAGACTCTTGTTCCTTTCTGCAAAAAACAAACATTAGCAAAATAAAGTGAGATTTGGTTGTGCGTGATGAAGAGGGATTGATTGAGAGAAGGAGATAGTGACCTTGTTGTTGAAGACGATTGTGCCGCCGAAAACCCTAGTTCTGCAAATGCTAGAGGTGCGAAATCGGCAGAAGAAACAATTTATAAGAGAAAAGCTATAAACCCTAATGTTTGGCGTGAAAAGTCCCAACTGTCCCTAATGTTTTTCTCTCGTAATTTTTTCCAGAGGTTCTCTCTAATTTATATTTTTTAAATTTTTTTATACTAATTTAATTCAATTTTACTTCCTATTATTATTTTTATGGATGTTGCCAAGGCAATGGTTAAATAATCTACAAATAAAAAAAATTTCTTTAAAATATAAGATGTTATTTTTGATCAAATAATTATTATATAATTTTTTCATAAAAAATTACATGTTTTAGATGTTTAATCAATGTTTTTGGGGCACTAGTTAACATTCTTCTTATTGATAAAAAAAAAACAATTAAGGTGAAAAAAATGATGTCTCACTCTAAGGAGGTGAAGACTTTAGACTAAAAAACATTTGTATGTAGATATATTATTATTTTTTTAGGAAATGTAAATATTTATTTATTATTTATTTATATTTATCTCTCTCCACGGATACTAGCGAAGTCCAAAATTCCTATTATTTTTTTTTTGAAAAAGCTAAAATGGAATATATTACGACAACATTTGACCCTCCTAGCACAAGAAGTACTCAGGAAGAAACACCAAAAGAAACAGAGAAAGTATCAGTTAATATTTACAAGGCACCACCAATAGCCAAAAACAGAAACCTAAAAGAAAGAAATCAAAAATTAGCCTATACCGAGAATGGTAAACGGATTAAGCCACCAACCATGATAATTGAAGGGAAGAGAAACGATCCTCGCCTTCAACCACCTAAAAGTTGCCGCCTTAATCTTGTCCACCACCTGAGAAATAGAACTTTCTAAAGTATTAAAAATTCTATTGTTTCTTTCTTTCCATAATTCCCACGTTGTTGCAAACCAAATAACCTGTCAAATCGATTGCCTCGACTTAACAGCACCACCAATATGACTAAATTGAAGAAAATGATATGCGACATTATCAGACATAACCGCAGAAACATCAACCCACTGATAAATATGGTTCCAAACTGAGCCAAAAAAAGTACAATGTAAAAATAAGTGAGGAGATGTTTCGACCAAACCACAACCTCCTACACAAGATTGAGCATCTACATCAATGATTCGACGACGAAAAAGATTGTCCTTGGTCGATAGTCTATCTCGAAACAGACGCCATGCAAAAAGCACCACCTTCAACGGAACGTCCTTATGCGAAATGAAAGGTAACTGAACCTCAGAAGCAATATGAAACTGCTCATTCAAGAACTTGTAAGCACTACGAACAGTGTATGATGAAGATGAATCCAACCTCCACAACCTATCGTTCCTAGTAACATGCAAGTTAATATTTTCAAGTAAAAGCCTAAGATCCCCTACCAACTCCTCCTCCCATGCAAACAACCTACGTCTCCAAAGCCACGCTCCATCTAAGCCCCACCCTAAACTGCACATCTCAGACACTGTTGAAGTAGCAATAAACGTCACAAGGAAGGGGGGATTGAATTGTGACCTTTTTAAGATTATTCCTGCAAATTTAATTAAGTTTTATATACTCAAGAAAATTCTTGGTTAGTATCAATTCAATAGATAAATAATTAATTTAAGTGTAGAGGACCAGAATATTCTGGAGATAATATAAGTAAGAAAGAGATAGATTATATTAAGCAGAATTATAAAGTTAATTTAGTAAGGACCAGATTATTCTGGAGAAATATAAAGGCAGAATAATAAAACAATAATATAGACTGAATTTAAACTTTAGTTAAATATTATGCAGTTGTTTTATCTTGGACCAGAGTATTCTGGAGGTAGTTTAATTAATAAAGTGAGGATTAATTTAGGACCAGAGAACTCTGGATTAATTCTGTTTTAATTAGGACCGGAATATAAAAGCGTGTGATTGTGTGTGTATTGTGTAGTAAATAAAAGAGGGATAGAGAGAGAAGAATAACACAGGAGAGTTATCCTGGTTCACCAAATCCGGCTACTTCCAGT
>Ga0315913_1006847_pt1 | contig 13751 bp, 8 predicted proteins | sample MpolsnodulesMG_FD_207736 | JGI IMG/M metagenome (GOLD analysis project Ga0315913, IMG submission 207736) | Medicago polymorpha root nodule microbial communities from Los Angeles, California, United States - small nodules | ecosystem: Host-associated > Plants > Roots > Nodule | place: USA... | reverse complement strand
GTCCTTAAAATTCATAAAATCTTTTGAAATCTTATAAATCCATAAAATCCTTTAAAATCTTATGATGTAAATCCATTGAAATCCAAATTGAAAATCCTGATAGTTTTTTAAAATCATGAAATTCATTAAAATCTTACAAAATCTTTTAAAAATTTTGAGATTTTTTTAAGCAAAAATTGTCCTTTAAAATTCTAATCCAATACACCCCCTAAGATTGATACCTATTTAATTTTATGTTACAATAGAACATGTGAGTTTTTTGCTTAAACCTCTTTAGTTGGAGTGGGTAGCACTTCGGTGCCTTTGTTAATTTTTGTTCCTATCTCTCTCTTAACCATTCATTCTCTCTCATCTAAATACTTTATTTTAATCATTCATCCAACATTCTCTCTCATAAAAAATGAACTAAAGGCATCAAAGGCACCGAAGGTAAAGGCATTGAAGTGCCATCCAGTTGGAGTCTTGGTGGGCAGCACTTCGGTGCCTTTGAGGCGCCAAAAGCATGTGCCATTGAACAAATCAGAGAGTGCCACCTATCCAAGGCTTTTAATTTATTTATTTTTATTAAAAAAAGCTGATTAAATGAGAAACGCGATGCCCTTCTTCTCTTTCTCTCTTTCTGCAACTTCAATTCACCGACCACCGTCCGCCGCCACAGCCACTTTCGTGGCGTTGACCACCTTTTCGCCACTGGCTGCCATCATCCCTACCCTAGTTAAAAGCAATCCAAGTCATAATAAAAGCAAATAATGAAGAAACACAAAATTCCCTAAGAGAAAGGAAAATAATAAAATTTGATTGAGATTCGAATAATTTCCAATGAAACACTTCGAAGAAACAACAAAATTGAGGAACCATTATTGTTAGGATTAAGAAGAATATCTTAAGGGGAAAACTGAAAAGGATAAGGCAAAAATCTTGGAGAAGATGGTTAAGTAATCTTCTCTGTGTACACCTATTTTTTCTTAATCACTTTGATTATTATTTTTTTTGGATATTTTGAGGAGAATTTGAAAACAGAAAAGTAAAGTTGTCACCAAACGATGATCTTTTATTCACTTTCCATGTATTGAACATTAGCATACTGGTGGAAGGATGGTCGATGACGCAAAAGCGGGTGACGGCAGTGGGTGGTGGATAGAACTGTGAAGTTGCAGAAACAGAGAGAGAAGAAAGGTGAAGAAACGCGTTGTGTTTCTCTCTTTTTCATTTAATTAGATTAAAATAAAAGCCTTGGACACGTGACACTCTCTGATTTGTACAATGACACATGCCTTTGACGCCACAAAGGCACCGAAGTGCTGCCCAGTCTTGGTAGACGATAGATGTCTTTAATTTTAATTAGATTTTGATTCACTTTTTCAATGTATTACCATATTGTAAATAATTGAGGAAGAATCTATTGTTGGGAAATTATAAATTCAGACCATACTAATGAAAGCAAGTTGAGAACCTTGAGATCGTTTAGATATCCCAAAAGTAGTTAGAGATGCAAAGAAGAAGAGGATATAGATGAAAATTTGTAACTTGTAATCTGCAATTAATGCCAACTAGATTGATGACCCGTGCGCCGCACGGGTCTTATGTGCTGAGAGAGAGAGAGAAAGGAAGAAGAGTATAGGAGAAGACGGCAGGGGAGTTTTTGTAAAATGAAATATAGTTCATTAAGAGTTTTTCTTGTAAAAGGGTCGAAACACATTTCTCTGCCCACTAAAGAGAAAACCACGTGTCAACAATTTATTGGATTAGACAGTCCGACAGAAAAGGTGAATCGAACTGGAGCACGACCCTTTAATTGATGAACAAATGTTATAAAAAAAATAGTATTACGGGTCTATTTTAATAAAATAAAAAATTGAATACATATTTTTTTGCTATTTTTTATTCACAATTTCATTAACATCTGATTTTAAACCCTATTATAAAATATGAAACAGCCCAAAATAAAATTAAAATATGTGAAAAATTACTAAAGACAATAAAGCATGGTTATTTAAAAGTTAATTTTATACTCTAAATTATAAAATTAATAGCAAAATATTTAAATTTAATTATCATTGACATTTAAATTATAAAGAAATGAATTATTTTTTCTTAAATGGTGGTTCAAAATTAATATATATCATAAAAATATTTATTTATGTCAAAATAGATTAAAGCGTAGGGCATATTTAATTATTAAGGGAGGGAATTGTAATTCAAGCATATTAGAAGGAAGGATAATATAAATTTTACTTTTCAAAGGAGGAAAGTGTATATTTTAACATAAGAGAAGAGAAGAGTGTAATTCAAACATCTTTGAAGGAGAGAAGTGTAATTTACTCTAAATAATAAAATTAGTAGAATCCACGAATATTTTATTAATTGTTTTGATGAAAATACCTACACTAAAATATAACTCAATTTGCTTTTTCTGTCAAAAAAAAAAACTCAATTTGCTTTTGAACCAACGTAAACTTTTTAATTAAAAAGGACGAAAGAGTGAGGAGAACAATATCTAAGGCAGATTACAATGCACCTTCTCCGCTAATCTTAATCGCCGCATGCATGAAGAATATATATGTAAATATGGAAATAGTTGTTTATGAATAATTAAGTGTATCAATTCTTTACTTAAAAAAGTGTATCAAAGTATTTAAACATATATATTTTCTCATATACTAATTAAAATATCCACTGCATATGTTTCTCTAATGGGGGACAACAAGAACATCGTTTCTTCTAGTTCTACTATTTAAATAACTAATCCTAATTTAAATTTAAATAAATGATCAATTTATCTCATAAACTATACTTGCTCAAAAAAAAAAAATCTCAAAAACTATATAAATATCATAAATAGCCTTTTTTTTTCCTTACAAATGTTTTTTTTTTGAGGAACCTTACAAATGTAAATAACAGGTCTTTACTGTATATAAAAATCGTCAATTTAATCACTATTATTAAGATATTAGTAAAATAGTAACATGACAATTTTTTTGAGGTGGTGGTCTTAAATTTAAATGTTAATTACACAATAAATGTAATATAACAAATACACTCAATCAACAAAAATACAAACATCTCTAAAAAAAAAAAAATACAAACAAACAAGCATGTCAAATGATCCTCTCAAATAAAAAACAGGTCAAATGATGATCATCATAATACAAAAGACACCCTCAAAGTAACTATTAATTCTGGTCACACATTTTCTTTTTTACAAATTTATCTTTAAAAGCACAAGTGCGTTTTTTTTAAAATTTAAATTGAAAAAAAAAATCAAAAAATAGTTTAAAAATGGATAAAACAAATTAATATTCTAATTTTAAAAATAACTAGTTATTCATTTTTAGGGTAAATAAATAAGGTGTACAAAGTTGACTTCTGCCTATTATATGATACAATATCTCTATCAACATAGTTATAACCCACAAAAACATATTTTTATATTAAACCAAATTCATAATTTTGTTATGATATACCTACAATATCTTTTTTTTTGAGGAATATACCTACAATATCTATAATTAATGTTTTTAATGAAAATATTTGCAATTAATTCTTTAATTAACTATCAATATTGTTTGTTTGTTTTTCAATCTAAGTAAATTACACATGTAACCAAAAAAAAAAGAGTAAATTACGTACTTTGTCAAAAAAATTGATCATTCAGGAAGTCCGTTCCTATTTTAAAGGTTTTTTTTTTCCTTTGAGGGATATCATCATTTTTGTTTTTCTCCGCAGGTTTGTACCTATTTTTCTTTCCTTTTCTAGATTGAGAAAAAATGGGGATGTTACTTAATTTCTGTTCAACTCATTCCCTTTCATAATTTATAATTATTTTTTTGTCACTCAAATTATCTTTTTCTATTTGTCACACAAGTAACTAACCTGTAACAAATCAAATAGTAACAAACTTCAGAGTCCTTCTATTACTCAAATCCTAATCGCGCATTCATGAAGAATAAATATGGAAATAGTTGCTTATGAATAATCAAGTGTATCAAATATTTAAACATATTTGTTCCCTATACTAAACTACTAGTCGCATCTAGTTTACCTATGGGGGACAACAGGAACATCATTTCTTCTTGTTCTTCTAATGTTGGTTTCGACGACAACGTTCGCCACATAGAGGAACGATTACATGCTCTTCAACTTCAACCCTTTCAAGGCAATCTCCACCACCAGCACCACAGTGGTGATTATGGTTTTATAAATAACAATCCTACCATGGATGAAATTTATTCTGCCATGGGAGGACTTTTTACTCATCTTGATTTTTATAGGATGAGGCATAGGGCTTCTATTGAGGCCGCCTTGCCACGTCCTCATACTGATAATTATAGTAACCACTTCCCTTCACCGCCATGGAGAGGGTTTGTGGTTTCCATGGCGATGAATCACCGTGAATGTCAATATCTGCAAGCTGTGATTGATGGTGGGAACCCGGTGTATGTTGCGATGATCCTCTCAGAAGTGAAGGATCATTTACATGAGCTCATGACACATCGTTTTGGCAGCTATTTGATTCAAAAGATTTTTCAAGCAAGGAGGGGTATGACCTGTCAGCTGATGGATTTAATTGTTTTTTTGATCATCTCGAATGATCGAAAGTTGAGGGATGTGTGTATGGACCATCACGGGTATGTAAATTTTATCAAAGTTTTAAATTGTGGTCATGATCTTTGATATTTTAGAGATTAATAATTCAATTCAAATATAGTTGATACAATCTTAATCACCATTGTAGCGACATAAAAAACAAAAGAAAGATAGTGACAACAAAAGAAAGATAGTGACCGCAGTCTAATTTGCGCGCTAAATTGAATTAGCACATGAATTAAATTGTGGTCATCATTGTTTTTTTTTTTTTGGTTTTTTATTATCAAACCCTACAAACCATTAAATCCAAATTTTATTCTCTTGAAACTCTTGTTATTGATAATTTGTGTAATTCAAATTCTCTTGTTGCAGAACTAGGGCTATCCAGACAATGATTGCGAATATTAGGCATCCATTCACGGCATATGTGGTTGTGTATATGCTTCAGCGTATCACTATTCCATTGATGAAAAACGTTAATGGTAGTTATGTAATTGTGCAGTGTGTGAAGCTTTTCCCGCCCAAACACAAAAAGGTAATGATATTCTCTTTTTGACTATATTGCTTAATGCTAATGATGTTGACATTTGATCTATAAGCATTTGATCCTATGTATATGTGATTGTTCGATGGTTTAAATTGTGATTGCTGGAGTTTGTCTCTTAAAATTAAAAGTTTGAGTCAAACTTAACTCTAAAAGATAACTCAGAGTTATAATTACTATTACTTAAACTAATAACTATGGCTCAAGTCGTATTATAGTCTACTTTGAGACTCTCATTGTTAATACTCACCCGTCACAAAATAAGTGTTCTAGTTTGATTAAGTGCACTATTTACAATATATATTTTTGACCATATTTTTCTCCTAATTATATATAAAAAATTATAGCATATAAGTTATTAATGGATTTGTCTCGATGAATATTTTCAAAATACAATTTTTTATAATTTTTGCTAATAGATAATTAAATATATTAAAAGTCAAAATTTTGCATTAGCTTATGTGAAACAATCAATTAGATCACTCATTTTAGAACGTAGAGTATCTTTTCTCATATCATGTGTTAATGCTTTTCCACAAAGAGAGATTGTTAATTCAATTGGATGTCACCATCTCACTTAGTTACCATGATCTTTTATCATCATCTATTAATCTCTTTCTACTTCTATATATTGGTCAGTTTGTCATGTTTTGAAATTCTTAGATTTTAACTGGAATGATAGTTTTTAGCTTTCTTCACCCTATATGATGAAATATCTGTGTTTCACATTTTCCTTCATCTAGCTGCAAGATGACTGGTTTGAAAAAGTAAACATGAATAATATAAAACAAATCCATCAATTAATTGAGAACTTTCTTTCAGATTATCTTGGATGAAGTTGCAAGAAACTGTGTTGATATTGCAACTGACAAAATTGGATGTTCAGTTGTTAAAAAATGCCTTGATTATGGTGGGAGAACATCAGCCATAGACATATTGGTTGCACAAATCATCTCAAATGCTATCATCCTATCAGAGAATTCATACGGGTTTGATTCCACACTCTTGAATTATATTTATACTTATATTTTTTTTAAGCTCATGAAGTGATTGTAACATTTGGCTGTTAGGTATGCAATTTATTTCATCCCATATTTGAAAGTGCATTGATATTTTGCATGTTTTACACTTGCTTAAACTTACCAGTAGCTATTTTTTGTTGATCATTTTCATATAGACTAAGTAAGTGCATTATTTACTTTAAACTAGATCTTAATTAATAGAAATTAAACTTAATCTTATAGTAACAATCTTAATTGAAGAGGGGATACCTTTAGGCTTATATTGCTTTGGTAAGAAAACAAGCATCTGAGTTTAAGCAAGTTTGTTTAAAAAATAGTAAGTTTAAATAAGTCATTAGTCATTACCATGGTTGTCAAAATCGAGACATTACATTAGGTCGAAAGGGAATAGCAAAATCGGAGCTCGTAAAATCGCAATCAAAATCGAAGGATTTTACTCAAGGACTTTTGTAGAATCGATATAGAAAATTGTAAAATCGCAATCAAAATCGATGGATTTTACCAAAAAATAATAATACTAAATATATGTTATAAATCGTATATAGTCATAAATGACTTCGTTTAAAAGAAATCAGAAAATCACAATCAAAATCGACGGATTTTGCCTATTTTAGGATTCAACTATGGATTTGAGTCGTTGAAGGTGAAGAAAGTCGCAAAATACTGGATTTTAAGATTTAAGTCGGGATTTTGACAACAATGGTCATTACGTACCTTTATTTCTTAGGGCTTGAATGTTCCTTTATTTGAAAACTAAGCATTTGATAATATATTGATATGTATTTTTTGTATGTCTAAAGAAACTATGTGGTGCAACGTGTAATTCAAATGAAAATTCCATTAGCAAATGAACAAATGGTACAAGAGCTTCGGAGCAGATTTGATAGACTTTCTGTGAACAAGTATGCCAGCAATGTAGTGGAATATCTACTGAGCTTTTCTAATCAGGATGCTGTTAAAGTTATAGCTGAGGAGATAATGAGAAGCCGTAATTTCTTGAATGTTCTTCAAGATCCCTATGGGAATTATGTTGCTCAAAGAACACTGAGATGCACTAAGGTTTGACTTGCTTTATATCTCTTGTCTGGGTTGTTTAAAATAGTTTTTTTTCGCGAAACATGTACTTTTTGCTAATATTCCTAACGGTTATTGATGTTTTGATTCTTAATCCTTTTTTTCTTGGTTCTATTTATTTGCAGGGCCATGTGCGTAGAAGGCTTTCTAGTCTCATTAAATCTCATCGCCTAGCGCTACAAAGTCATATTTATGGGAAAAATGTGTTGACATTGGCTATGGCATATATTGAAGGGAGTGAGTTCAACTTTTGAGCTTGTTTTGTGTGAACTGTTAAGATTGTTAGTTTGTTGAGGAAATTGTAGTGTGACTGTTTATGTTAATTCATCAATGTTGTTATATATATGTTTGTTGGTTTATTGTTTAAGTAGCTAGAGACAACAAGAAGACAATAATTCTCCTATTGCTTAGGAAATTGAATGTTCCCAGGTATGTGGAGAAAATTGTTTGTTTCTTTGCATAGATAACCTTTTTATATGCAGCTACCTCATCAAAATATTATTTTCACTTAAACTTTGAAAATTTTGATCACTTATATGTTCACTCATATCATTACAACCAAAAACAAGACATTTTTGTTTTTCACATTGACATCGATAGTAACTTGAAAAATTTATTTGTGGGTATAATTGAAATAATAAAAAAAGTCATCCCAAAACCCACCTATTCTCTTTATGTCTGTTTGGATTGACTTAATTTAGAGCTTATGCAAAACAACTTGTGTAAACAAATAAGATTTTATGTATTATTTATAAGCTTGTTAAGGTGGTTTATGAAAAAATAGTTTATGAAGATATAATTTTTGTTATTGAGAACTTATAAATTAACATAAAAGTTTATTTATTTACATAAGCTATTTTTCATGAGCTCAAAATAAGTTCAATCCAAATGGGGCCATAGTATAGAAGTATAGATGATGATGAGTATTTTGTTGAGATGTTTATGCTACATAATATTAAAAAAAATTAAAAAGTGAAATAAAATATTTTGTTGACAAGAACAAAGTAACATATGAAGTTTGTTGAGATATTTATGTCAAATAAAATATTAGTTTTAGATTTTTTTTTTCTAAAAAATTGGAAACAACCCCACCATAAATCTCGTAGAAAACTAGTTCTTTTACTTCTTACTATAAAAACCTATTTTCCACTTTCCAAAAAAAATAAAACTATTTTGCCCTAAACCTAAACTACTCGCCGCATCTAGTTTACGTATGGGGTACGACAAGAACAAGAACATCGTTTCTTCATGTTCTGCTATCGCTGATTTCGACATCGACACCTTTTTCCGTACGAAGGAACGACTTCGTACTCTGCACCAACTTCAACCCTTTCAATATGGTTTTATAAATAACTCTCTTAACAAGATTCAAGAAATCAACTATGCTATGGGAGGGCTTTGTACTGGTGATGTTTATGTGTTAGCTCACTATATGCCTGACTTGATGAGGCATAGGGCTTCTCTTGAGGCGCCTGACTTGATGAGGCATAGGGCTTCTCTTGAGGCCACCTTAATGAGCATAGTTCGTTTCCATACTTGTGGTTGTCATTATAGTAACAACGTCCCTTCACCGCCGTGGAGAGGGTCCGTGGTTTCCATGGCTATTACTGAGCGTGAATGTCAATATCTACACGCGATGATCGATGAGGGTAACCCGACAAATGCTGCGATGATACTCTCAGAAGTGAAGGATTATTTACATGAGCTCATGATGCATCGTTTTGGAAGCACTTTGATTAAAAAGATTTTTGAAGCAAAGAAGGGTATGACCATGGAGCAGATGGATTCTATCGTTTACTTGATCCTCGCGAATGATCAAAAGCTGTGGGATGTGTGCATCACTTATTATGGGTATGTAAATCTTATCAAGGTTTTAAACTATGATCATGTTATTTTAACAAAGTCCTACAAACTATTGGATTCAAATTTTATTCTCTTGAAATTTTTCTTATATGTAGGTAATTAATCTAATTCTAATCTTTTTGTTACAGAACTCAGGTTATGCAGACGATTCTGCAGAATATTAGGCATCCATTCATGAAATTCGTGGTTGCGTATACCATCAAGCGTAACACTACTGCATTAATGAAAAATACTAATGGAAGTCATGTAATTGTGCAATGTGTGAAGCTTTTCCCATCCATACTCAAAAAGGTAATTAATGTCGCATCCTAGTCTTGTGTTTTTCTCTTTTTGACTATATTGCTTAATGCTTATGATACTGACATATGATACTATGTATATATGATTGTTTTTTTATTGTTTAAGTAGTGCTAGAGTTTGTCTCATAAAATTAAAAGTTTGAGTGAAACTCAACACTTGAGAATTACCATTGTTTATACTAGTACCTAGTAACTATTGTTCAAGTCATATTTGTTGTGAGACTCTCTTGGTTTTTATCATGTGTTAATGTTTTTCTGCCAAGAGAGATTTTAAATTCAAATCAGATGTTATGCTCTAAATATTTGTCATTATTTTTTATTATCATCTATTAATGTCTTTCTAATTATATATCTTGGCCAATTTGTCTTGTTTTGAAATTCTTAGATTTAACAAGAATGATTGCAATGGCCTACATCAATTGATTGAGAACTTTCTTTCAGATGATCTTGGATGAAGTTTCAAGAAATTGTCTTAATATCGCAACTGACAAAATTGGATGCTGGGCTGTTAAAAGATGCCTTAAACATGGTGAGAGAACAGCCATAGACCTATTGGTTACACAAATCATTTCAAATGCTATGGTCCTAGCAGAAGATCCATACGGGTTTGTTTCCACACTCTTGAACAAATTTTTAATTTTTTTTAATTCTTGAAGTGATTGTTATATATGCAATTTATTGCATCCCATATTTGAAAGTGCATTGATATGTTGCATGTTTTACACTTCCTTAAACTTCCTAGTAACTATTTTTTTGTTGATCATTTGCATATAGATTAAGCAAGTGCATTCATTACCTTAAACTTAATCTTAATTAATAGAAAGGTTAAACTATTTGATAATTTATATATTTTTTGTATGTTTGCAGAAACTATGTGTTGCAGTATGTGATTAAAATGAAGTTTCCATTAGCAAAGGAATGGATGATAGAAGTGTTTCAGAACAAATTTGATAGACTATCTATGAACAAGTATGCCAGCAATGTGGTGGAACATCTTCTGAGGTTTTCTAACAAGAGTGCTGTTAAAGTTATTGTTGAAGAGATAATGAGAAGCTGTAATTTCTTGAAAGTTCTTCAGGATCCCTTTGGGAATTATGTTGCTCAGAGAGCACTCAAATGCACTCAGGTTTGACAATCATAACAACTATTGATGTTTTGGTTCAGATATTGTTTTTGTTTAAATTTGTTATCAAATTTTTTGATTAATCCTTTTTTTCTTGTTCTATTTATTGCAGGGCCATATGCGTCGAAAGCTTTCTAGTCTCGTTAAATCCCATCATCTAGGGCTTCAAAGCCATATCTACAGGAAAAACGTGTTGACAAAGGCCATGTCATATATTGAAGGAAGGAAGTTCAAAGCTTAAGGGATCGCAACAAACTTTGGAGATTGTTGTCTTTTTAAGTAAATTCATTGTAATATATTCACTGTCTTATGGTTTAAGTAGGGACAAAAATTGTAAAATTGAATGTTGTGAACAATGTATCATTGATTGACCCATCAAAATTAATATAATTCATTTTATTTTCAGCTAAGTTTATCTTCTATTTGTGGTCAACTTGAGTCTAATAATAATGTTGAGGGATGAAGAATTCTTTGTAGTATCATTTTTCTTAGACCATAATTGATTATGTTTCTCTACACAAAAACTCTACATGAGGAATTGAATTGATTCTGTGATGATGATATTGTTAGAATTGGCATGGTTAATAAGTAAGGACATTTTTCTTCTTCCAATCCAATGTAAATACAAGACATTGATGTGGAAAAGATAGACCGTAATTTTGTCATTTTATATGCAGTATTATTGTTGATGAGATTGATTATATTATAGTTTACAAAGTATGATAATTCATGCGACGAATTATGCAGCCTGGGATGCAATATTAAAGTTTACATATGTACTAGCTAATATGCTTATTTAAAACATAAAAACACAGGCTATAATCTAACTTAGAGAGAAACTACAAATTAAAGAACAAAAACTAAATTTACTGATCCATTCAAATTGACAACTTTAACAAAACTAAAGTTCAAGAAGAACATAAACTAATAAAATTTACTCAAACATGTTCTTTTTCTTTTCCAGGTACTCTAACATTAAAACATCGTCAGTTTTCATTTTCTTCACAGGCCTAGTATCGTCACTTTCCAGTCCATTTGTTATTTGAATCAAAATATCCGACTTCACCTCGGTTTCAGCATTAACAATCTCTTCATTATTTTCTGCACGGTATACCAAACCACTTCCATTAGGACCAGCATCGATGTAAACTGTTGTATTTTCATCAATTTCTTCCCTTATAAGCATCCTAGACAGCTCTGTCACTACCTTCTTCTCAAGCCACCTTCTAATTGGTCTGGCACCATACACCTGCGGTACAACAAAAATATAAACTAGTTGTAAGTAACATTTTTTTCTATAAGAAAGTTATTAAGATGATGATATGATAACATTTTTTTCTGGAGCATTATTCTATAAGAAAATGATTAAGATGATATATAAGATACACTTACAGGATCATAGCTCTCAGCAAGTATATAATCTAGTGCTGCATCTTTTACCGCCAAAGTGATGCCTTTCTCAGCAAGACGGTTAGCTACATCCTTCATTTGCAACCTTGCAACCTTCCTCAATTGCTCGTGAGAAAGAGGATCAAATACAACAACTTCGTCCAGCCGATTCAACAATTCTGGCCTAAAATGGTTTCTTACTTCCTGCATTACTTTATCGCGAGCAATTTCCATGGTACATTTTCCTAAAAGTCCACTTAGGAGATGCTCGGAACCAAGGTTTGAGGTCATGATAATGACTGTGTTCCTAAAGTCCACAGTTCTGCCTTGTCCATCAGTCAATCTCCCATCATCTAAGACTTGAAGCAGAGTGTTGAATACCGATGTATGTGCTTTCTCCACTTCATCAAAAAGTACCACACTGTATGGCCTTCTCCTTACAGCTTCGGTTAATTGTCCACCTTCCTCGTGTCCAACATACCTGAAAATTAAATTCACAATAAGTGTATGAGACATAGGATGTATATTTTAAACTCAAGGTAAGTGAAAGACTATAGTCTAAACTAGAATTGAAAACAAGAAGAAAAACATTGCGACCAGTGAAGTCTGAAAAACAAAATTTCAAATGTCAGTTAAATTAAACTTAATAGAAACTTAATAAATGACTAATTTGACCGAACACTTGTGCACTTTATCTACAAGTATTAATTTAGGATTCACTATAATGATATTCAACTGCTAATCATATAACTTACCCTGGAGGTGCACCAATCAATCTTGATACAGAATGTTGTTCCATGTATTCCGACATATCCATTCTCACCATCTGATTTTCATTATCAAAGAGTTCTTCAGCAAGAGCCTTAGCGAGTTCTGTTTTACCAACACCAGTTGGACCAAGAAATACAAAGGAACCAGTTGGTTGTTGAGATCTTCCTAAACCAGCTCTCGATCTCAATACAGCCTCAGCAACAGCATTAACTGCTTGGTCTTGTCCCACAACTCTATTATGCAATCTGTCACCAAGTCCGATCAACCTTTCTTTCTCGTTTTGGCCAAGCCGGGTCACAGGTATACCAGTCCATCGGCAAACAACCTCAGCTATTTGGTCTGGTCCAACAGTTTCTGTCAACATCAAGTTCTCCCCATCAGTGCTACCTTCAAGCTGTTTTATAGCATTTTCAACTTCATCAATTGCACCATATCGTAGGTCTGCAGCTCTTGGTAGATCATAACGCCTCTCAGCCTCCTCTAGAGATAAGACAAGCTCTTCGCGTTTCTTCTTCAGCCTTCGAATCTCATCAATCCTCTCTTTCTCTTTACTATACTTCATCTTCAGAGGTTGAAGCTTGTCTCTTAAGTCATCAAGTTCTTTCCGCACCTACAAATAATATCAACAATAAGAGCTTTTTCAAAAAAAAAAAATATCAACAATAAGAATAACTCAAAATAAAAATTCAAAACTAATCTACTATACTATGAAAAAATATAAATTAAAATCACTATCTCACAATCGCAGAAGCACAACAATATGATATTTTAAACTAAAGGTTAAATGAAAAATATTTGATTAACCAAAGTTATTTAGTAGTATCAATCAATCAGTCAATAAATTTTAGGGTTAATATGTCTTTACCCCCTGTAATATAGGTCATTTCCGGTTTTCCCCCTTGTAAAATATTTTTTTTGAATTTCATCCTTGTAATTTGAAGATTTTTTGGTTTTGGATCTTCGTGAAAAATTTCACCCCTTGTAATTTGAGCAAATTTAGGTTTACCCCCCTTGTAATTTGAACAAATTTCGGTTTACCCCCCTGTTAATTTGAGCAAATTTCGATTTATCCCCTCACC
>Ga0315913_1006845_pt1 | contig 13753 bp, 16 predicted proteins | sample MpolsnodulesMG_FD_207736 | JGI IMG/M metagenome (GOLD analysis project Ga0315913, IMG submission 207736) | Medicago polymorpha root nodule microbial communities from Los Angeles, California, United States - small nodules | ecosystem: Host-associated > Plants > Roots > Nodule | place: USA... | reverse complement strand
CTAAAGGTATCCGCGTGAACGCCGTCGCCCCGGGCCCCGTCTGGACGCCTCTCAATCCGTCAGACAAAGCGGCTGAAGATGTGGAGAAGTTCGGGTCCCAAACCCCGATGAAGCGTGCTGCACAGCCAGAGGAAATTGCGCCGGCCTACGTCTTTCTCGCCTCCCCGCAGATGTCGAGCTATATCACCGGCGAGATCCTCCCGATCGTCGGCGGTTACTGATCTCTTCCTGTGGTTCAAGTCTCTCAACGCAAGCTTCGCGGCTTATTTTGGCAAGGTCCTGCGCTGGCTTTACGGCCCGGCCTTGTTGGTCGACATGATGTGGCACGCGATCCATGGCATGCGCCACGCCATGCCAGTGAATGGTGGCTCTGCTCCCAAGGCTTTCTCGACTGGGGCCGCGCAGCCGGTCTCCCTGGCGGAGACGAATGCCCGGACGGGAACAGTTCCATTATAGTGTCACGCCATCGTTCCGGCCAACGGCTAGAGCGACGGGCTGCCTAAAGAAGGCGGCCCGTCTTTTCGTCGCGCTTGGACGTATGCTTTGGCTACGACGCGCGAGCCGAACAAACATTCCACTCCACTTGAGCGGACAGAATTGTTCTAGACAGAGAAGGCTCTCTAACCAGGCGCTTGGCGAGTGGCGGCGGTTGTAGGTGTCGTCTCACCTGCCCATTCGGCGAGCACGATGGCGGAGCTGAGCAGGACGACTGGCAGGGCAAGCGCGGCGAGAAACTTAATAACACTCAATCCGACGCTCCTTGCAAGGTATTGAGAACCCGCAGTGCCCGTGCAGCGTTTTTGGCGTTTAGCCCTTCCATTGTCCAAGAGCCTATTCTTACTTTGTCTCCCGTAAAGACGTGGTGGATCGTATAGGTACCGTCTCCTTCGAAACGGCGGCCATATTGATAGAGTTGACCAGAGCTGTCAGGCGCCCCGCCTTCAGACTCTCATACGCTGAGGGCGAGCGCGTGCTCCTCGTGTTTGCTCTTCAACTTTCGACCCTCCTCGGGCTTGCTCGTACTGCGAGCGGCTATCGTCAGCGAGGGGACGGCATGCCACATTCAATAGGCTCCAGATTGTCTTCCCCGCTGACGCGTTCCTGGCCGAGTTCGTCATTGCGAATGCGATACTGGGGCCAGCTGGATGTCAACGGCAGTTTGGCTGTGATGCGATAGGTCTCTGCCGCTTCGGGCGCGATATAGGTTCTGTTTTTGAGGCGCACGGACAGACCGATTGGGAAACGATGGTCACGCATGGATCATTGCCTTCAAAGTTGAGACGGCGCTTCGGCGTTGCGCCGATCGAGTGCTATGAGACCTTCAAGCTCCTCTGGATCGATCGGCATCAGGCGCATGCGGTGCTTGTTCGCGCTTGTTGCCGGTAGCGTGATGAAGGTTGCTACGCGACGATACGCCGACCAGGAGAGACCTTCGATCAATTCCTCGTCTTCATCGACGACATAGTCGCCGGCAGTGACCATCTCAGACAGTCCCGATATCCAGAATGGTTTATCAAAATGGACCGTTCGGTGTTTTGTTCGGGCATACATGACCTTCGTCCTTTTCAAAAATAAAAAATTGGCCGCTCGGCGCGGGTACTTCCAGAGCGGTGAGTTTGCCGTGCTGAGTTTCTTCCAGTGCAACAGAAAATCCTGACGACCACAGAGAAACAATAAATACACCGGCATTGAGGCTTTACTAAGTTTAATACGAGCCGTAAGTTGCGAAGATTGAACAAAAAATCCGGATTATGCAGAATCGTGTCCGCCGACGAGACTTAATTTTTCTATATTTTGCCCTAGAGATCATCGGAGAATATTTCGAGAGCGTCAAAATAATCATGCATTTACATTTCTATCTTTAGGGAGCAATATGGAACATCTGGATTGCAACTGGCTCCTGGTAAGAGCACGGGCCCGCATCGATCCCGATAATCAACCGATTAGAGGGAATAAAATCATGACATTGGAACAGATTCTTGAAAGATCAAAACCCTATGGTATCGGCCTTGTGGTGGGGCTCTTTGCTGCTCCCATCATCGGGTTCAACGCTGGGTGGATCACAACCACGACGGCCAGCGCGCAGGCTTCGGAGACAGCCCGAGTGGATGCTCTCACGGGCATCTGCTCAAGTGCCGCAGGGCGAATGGCAACTGCCAGCAGCACAGACCTGGCCGCGCTCAAAGGCTATGACAATCGTGCGAAACGCGACGAGCTCGTTGCAGTGATTATGGCCGATATCCAGGTCCCTGCAGACATCCTCGACAAGATCAGCACCAGCTGTAGCCGCTCACTATCTTGAAGCCCGGCGAATGCCGGGCTTGGGCATTTCAATAGACTACAAACAGGAGGTCGCTATGAGAAACCTCATTCCGGCTCGCTTCTATACCTACGATTTCACGCGTTTGGTCGCGATGATCGCCTTTACTGTAGCGATTGCCGTAATCGTCTACTCGGTCCTGTTCGGACGCATCCTATAGCCGTCCGATCACTCGTGCGGCAACCATTCCGGACGGATGTTCGAACCACTAGACGAGACTTGTGCGTTATCCCGACATAGCTCTTCAGGCGGGGATCCGCTTATTGTGGGAAGAGTTGGTCGGGAGTTTATTCATGACACAGCCTCAGGCGGCTTCGCCATTCTGACAGGCTGATGGGCGCTTTCATATGGGAATCGTTTCAGGGCGCGAGTATCGGCCGCGCGGTCTGGCCGACAGACGGATCACGATGTTTTGGGTCGTTCCGACCAAAAAACAGCGTGATCTAACGGAAATGCGCGGCGGTTAGCGTATAGGAATCGCGACGGCCACCCGAATAGGCCTTCCGTGCGACATCATAGACGGACTGGCGCAACGCGTCGAAGGCAGAAAGAAGCTTCGATTCAGAGATTTTCGATCTGCCCAATTCGGCATCGGCAATCACGAGCGCCTCAGCCTCGACGAAGAACCGCACCTCGAACATGCCCTCATGGCCAAGGAAACGGACGGCGTTTCTTTTTTCATCGAAGCTGCGGCTCGAATTCGGAAACAAGAGCGTCATCTCAGCGTGCCTCTGTTTCGCACGACGCTGAAGGCGTGGGTGCAGATAGGCTACCCGGCTCGTCCAGCGCTCCGTATGCGATGTTATGGTCGAAACGAAGCAACTCTTTACGCCCGCTGCGCAAGACCTCGCATCGTAATCGTGGTGAATGGCAGGTCCTTCGAGGCGGCGAAGCGATACCCCAGCCAGATCAACGAGTTTATCTATGTGCCTCAATTGGGCTTTAAACAAGGCGTCGGTCCTTCCGGACGTCGAATCCACGTAATTGTTCAATCTGTGTGAAGATCGCCAAGGCGGAGACGGCGATATTACTCGCGAGGATCCAGGAACATCGAGACGCATGCAGCGTTTTGTTCCAAAGACTTCATGCACTGGGAGGTGATCATGCGAAAGCGCTCCCGCAAACTGTCGCCGGAGGTGCGCGCGGCGATCAGCGCGTTTCTAAGCGCCTGTCAGAAGGAAGCCCGGCCATTTGCGACCGCTGAAGCCCTTGGCGCGGTGCGGCGCGTCTTTCCTGACCTGGATATCTCGGATACCGAACTCATGGACGCCATCAGCAGCGAAGCAACTTCAGCGGGTTTCGAGGTAGACACCCCAGAACCGAGGTCCGCGGCGCGGATGAAGGATGCGCTTGAAAAATGGGACAATGAAGGCGGCGCAATTAAAAACCGGGCGCCCGTCGAAGCTCATGGGATCCGCGCCAATGACAAAGACGGCAAAGGGCGGCGGGCAAAGGCGATAAAGGATCGAAATGAGCTTCTCTAGCACGGCACATTGAGCGGCTCAGACGTTCAATGTCGGCGGAGGCCAACTTTTTACCTCAGGCACTTTGATCCGCTGGTCCATAGACGTCTTTACGGATGAGCGTAGGTGGTTGCTATTTGCATGACCACGGCGCAGTGTGCTGGCCTTCGGCAGCAAAAGTTACGGGCGCTCCTGTTGAGGGCTAGCCCTGGCCCCAAGGAAAGGAGGATGTAATGTCTTCCATCGAATACAAGATCTCACCTTCCGATTTTGAAATGATCCGGTCCGTCTTGGATGATGCCGGCTATGATGTCAGCGTCCTTGTAGAGGACCAGAGCTTGTTCAACACGGCGGCGTTGCTCGTGACCAAGCTGTTCCTATCAGGTGTAGACTCCCGGTCGGCACTAGCAGCCAAGCTGGAGTGTCAATTGGGCAGAGCCGGCAAGCACAGACAATCATGCGGGCTGTCGCTGTCGCGCTACGCGATTCAAGGTCTTCCGATCGAATTGCAATTTCCGCACGCATACAAGTCATCCACGGTGGCTAATTGAACTTTTGGTGTGCCAACGAGTATTTGCTGAGCTTGCTCTTCCAACCAAGTTCATCGGCAATCTCCAGAAGTATTCGAGGAAGTGCAAAGGTTGCATAAGGGAGTGCACTCGATGGCAAATGGCAACGAACAGATTAGAGAAGACCGGATCCGCGAGCGCGCCTACGAAATCTGGGAGCGAGAGGGTCGCAAATATGGTGACCACGAACGCCATTGGGAGGAGGCGGAAAAGGAACTGAGAAAGAAAGAATCCGGTGTAGATCCCTCCGCGAACCCATCTGAGCCTGGCGATACCAGTGGAAACACCAATCGCAGCACAAGTGAATGCGTCTCCCTATCCGGCGACAGCGCAGTAGCGAAGCAAAACTCCTCCGATTCAAGCGCAGCTTAGCCGACGCCAGTGAGCGAAATTTGGCTATGCGCAAGCGGGAACGATCCTGTGCAGTCGCTCACCGCGCCGTGGCGCGAATGTCTCGGCGGAAGTCCGACGGCGGCATGCCGGCAATCTGCCGGAAAGCCTTGTTGAAGGCGCTCACCGATCCGAAGCCGCTATCCATGGCAACCTGTAGAATGCTCTCCTTGCCATTCATCAGCATGGCTTGCGCCCGCGAGAGGCGCAGCAGGGTCAGGTATCCGATCAGCGTCATGCCCGTCGACTTGCGGAAAAGGTTCATCGCGTATTTCGGATGCAAGCCGGCTGCGGCGGCTATGTCGCCCGCGTCGATCTCGTCGAGGAAATTGGCGGCAATGAAATCGCACATGCGCACGACGCCGGGCGAGGGCGAAGCCGAGGCGCTCCCGGTTCTCAATTCCTTACCGGACGACACGATCGTGTAGGGCTCCATGAACATTCGTTCGAGGCGCAGCAGCAGTTCTTCAACAGCATGTTGAGCTTTCACCTCGTCTCCGGAGTGAGCCCAATTCCGCCAGCGCGGAAAATTCTGGTCGTCGGCAGCATCCGTCTCGGACGTCAGCATCGTAGCTCCGCCCATGAGCATTGCCGAGATTGCCGGGGGCAGCCGCATGCGGAAGAAGTGGACGAGCGGCAGATGGCCGCCTGCATAAATGGAATCGTCTGAGGACTCGTCCATCCTGTGCGGCTGGCCGCCCCAGAAGAGGCACATCTGTCCTGCGTGAAGCCGGAAATCATGGTCGGCCATACGGTAATGCATAGAGCCGCGCATCACGTAGTTGACTTCGACTTGTGCATGCCAATGTGGGCCCAGCATGATCGCCGGATGGGCGTGGAAGAAGTGCAGACGTGTCGGCGTTCCCTCTATGCTGCTCGGACTGGGCCTGTAGATCGCCCGCTCGACAATCTTACTTTCCGACAACTTCACATTCCCTTTGTACGAGACAGATTTTCGCCCGGCGATAGTCTGCCCATGTTCGCTTAAGGACCACAATCTGAAAAGCGAGGTGCCGAAGACCGATCCTAAGTGTCCAAACAAATTTTCCGCGGTCGAGGACGCGTCCGGTCTTTCTGTCCGCGTGACCCACCCCAGGACTGCCCGAAGAGGATGCAGCATGAGCTCAGTACAACAGATCCGTTGGGGTATCATCGGCCCCGGCACCATCGCGCGGACCTTTGCCGAAGGGATCGCCCATTCGGCAACAGGGCGCCTCGTCGCCGTCGCGACGCGCAACACGGATAAGCCCGGGCTTGGCGATGCATTTCCGGGGGTGCGGATCGTAAAGGGTTACGACAGGCTTCTCGCAGATCCGGAGGTCGATGCCATTTACGTGGCCACGCCACATCCGAGCCATGCGGAATGGGCGATCAAGGCGACACGCGCCGGAAAGCACGTGCTGGTCGAAAAACCGATGGCGCTTTCGGCTTATGATGCGAGATCGATCTTTCACGAGGCGCAGAAGGCCGGCGTTTTCGCCGGAGAAGCCTATATGTACAGGTTCCACCCGCAGACCGGTCGTCTGGTCGACCTGGTGCGGGAGGGGACAATCGGCGAGGTGCGGATCATCCGCTCGAGTTTCGGCTTCAACATGGGCGCTTATCGCCCGGAGCATCGCCTGTTTGCCAATGATCTCGCTGGCGGCGGCATTCTCGATGTCGGCGGCTATCCGGTCTCGATGGTGTGCATGCTCGCGGGCGCTGCCGGGAAGAAGCCATTCCTCGAGCCGGTGAAAGTCTCTGGCGCTGCCCGTCTGGGACCGTCCGGCGTCGACGAATGGGCATCGGCTGTTCTCAAGTTTCCGAACGACATCGTCGCCGAGGTGTCCTGCTCGATCTTGGCAGAGCAGGACAACGTGCTGCACATCATCGGTTCGGAAGGCCGCATCGAGGTGAAGGACTTCTGGTTTGCCTCCGGCAGGCGGGGCGGGGTGGGCCGCATTGAAATCATCAGGGGTGATCGCCGGCAGGCAATCGAGATCGAGGAAAAGCGCCATCTCTACGCATTCGAAGTCGATGCGGTGGGCGAGGCGATCCGCGCCGGCCGCACCGAGTTCGCCTTCCCCGGCATGAATGCGGAAGAAACGTTCGCCAATCTGCGGGTTCTCGACCGCTGGCGCGCATCGGTCGGCCTCGAATACGAAATCGAGACGGCCGCCAGACGGACGGTCAATATCGCCGGCGAGAAGGTCGTCGCCGGGGACGGCGTGCCCAGACGGTACATTCCCGGGCTCGTCAAACGAGCCTCCACGGTCGCGCTCGGCTTCGAATTCTTCCCGAGTTTCGCAGCCGCCTCGCTGACACTCGATGCCTTCTACGAGGCCGGCGGGAATCTGTTCGACACCGCATTCGTCTACGGTGCGGGCAAGACCGAAAAGATTTTCGGCGACTGGCACACCAGCCGAGAGGTCAGACGGGACGATATCGTCCTCATAGGCAAGGGCGCCCATTCGCCGCTCTGCTATCCGGATGTGATTGCGAAACAATTGGATCAGTCGCTGGAGCGGCTGAAGACAGATTATGTCGACGTCTACTTCATGCACCGCGACAATGCGGATGTTCCCGTCGGCGAATTCGTCGACGCGATGGATGACGAGGTCCGGCGCGGACGTATCCGCGGTATTTTCGGCGGATCCAATTGGACGCGGGAGCGCATGGACGAGGCGATCGCCTATGCCGAGAGAAACGGCAAGACGTCGCCAGCCGCTCTTTCAAACAACTTCTCGCTGGCGCAGATGCTCGATCCGATCTGGCCCGGTTGCGTTGCGGCATCGGACGACAGCTGGAAAGACTGGATGACGACGCGCCAGATTCCGAACTTCGCCTGGTCGAGCCAGGGGAGACGCTTTTTCACGGAGCGGGCAGGGCGGGACAGGCATGAGGATGAGGAACTCGTCCGCGTCTGGTATTCCGATCTGAACTTCAGGCGCCGGGACCGCGCAATCGAACTCGCCAAAAAGCGCGGCTGCAGCCCGATCCACATCGCGCTCGCCTATGTCATCGCACAACCCTTCCCTGTCATACCGCTCATCGGACCGCGGACGGTGGCGGAACTGGAAGACAGCCTCTCGGCCATTCATATCGCTCTTAGTCAGGATGAGGTGCGTTGGCTGGACGGCTGAGCGCCTGGTCGCCGTGGGGAAGCAGGCCCATGCGACGTAAGCCATTTCACAAACGCGCCTGCACAGCCGCCGGCCGCTTCGGCGCGACATCAGCCGTTTCATACCGCCGGACTCCGTGTCGCGAAACCAGCGGGCGGCAGAGGCGTTCTCCTCCCGTACACACCAACGATCAGGAGAAAGCCAAATGGCGGACGACAGCACCACTACCATCCGAGCCACCTTCAGAACCCGAGAAGCAGCCGATCTTGCGGTCGAACACCTGGTTCAACAGCACGGTATCTCAAGGCCCGACATCTTCATTCAGTCGGCGACGGACCGCAACACGGCCGGCTCGGAGCCCTCCGGCGGCGACGCCTCTCATGAACAGGGCGCTCGTCGTGATGCACCGCTTGAAGGCGAGATCGAGGTCTCGGCGGATATCGCATCCGGCCGGATTGACGCCGTTCAGCGCAGTTTGGGCGATGCCGGCGCGATCCGTGTGTCTAGCCGCTAGGTCACCACGCGTACAGGTCGAGTCGACCTAGAACCATCGTGATCGCAGCAGTCTGCAGAGCCGCCAAAAAATGTCGGCTTCTGCGGCCGGGCATCCGTCGTCATTCCCTAAGGCAAAATCGCCGCGATCGCGTCGGCCAGCCGCTCCACATTCTCCATCCGGCACGTCTCACCCATCAGCCCGATGCGCCAGATGCGGCCCGCGAGCGGCCCAAGTCCTCCACCGATCTCGATCCCGAATTCGTCAAGCAGGCGTCTGCGAGCGGGCGCATCTTCCACACCCTCCGGGACCCACACCGTGTTCAGCTGCGGCAGCCGGTGGGCTTTGTCGACGACGAAAGCGACGCCGAGCCCCTGCAAGCGATCGGCCAACTGCTCATGAGCGGCGCGGTGGCGCGCCCAAGACGTTTCCAGCCCTTCCTCGAGCAGGCGCGAGAGGCTTTCGTGCAGGCCATAAAGGGCATTTACCGGAGCCGTATGGTGATAAGATCGAGCACCCTCACCCTCCCAGTAGCCGAGCATCAGCCCAAGATCGAGGAACCAGCTCTGGATTGGCGACGTGCGCGCCATCACCGCTGCGACTGCGCGATCGGAAAAGGTAATAGGCGCGAGACCGGGCGGTGCCGACAGACATTTCTGCGTGGCGGCATAGACAGCATCGGCATGCCAATCGTCGACCAGTACCGGAATTCCGCCGAGACCGGTCACTGTATCCACGACCGACAGCATCCCCGCCTCGCGCGCCAGAGCGCAGAGCGCGGCCGCATCCGATCGCACCCCGGTCGAGGTCTCCGCGTGCACGAAAGCGAGGAGTTTGGCCTGCGGCGCCTCCAGCATCGATGCACGGACGGCTTCGGGATCGACAGGCTTGCCCCATTCGGCGCAAACCAGCTGCACCGTCGCGCCGGCTCGTCGGGCGATCTCGGCCATGCGTCCGCCGAACACGCCGTTTTGGGCGATGATCGCGGTGTCCCCGGGCTCGAGCAGCGTCACCAGTGCCATCTCCATGGCAAGAGAAGCGGGGGCGGAGAGGGGAAAGGTTACGCGGTTGTTCGTTCGAAAAGCGGCGCGCAGTTGGCCCTTGATGAGGTCCATCAGCCTGACGAACCCGGGATCGAGATGGCCGATCGTCGGGCGTGCCTGGGCCGCGAGGACTTCCGGCGAGACATTGGACGGACCGGGACCCATCAGCAGACGGGGCGGCGGCGAAAAGGGATAGTTCATCCGGGCGATCTCCTGCCGGCCGGTTCCCCGGCCTCGTTGCTATCGGAGAAAGATGGCGGCAGGAGTGAGGATAAGTAAAGTTTAGTTTGCTTAGGATTGCGCTAACAAAAAATTACTCAACGTCGGCAGGCGTCGCGTCGAAAACCAACGTCTTAAGAAGCGTGGCGGTCGCAGTGACATGAGGCGGAGCCTGCGCTTCGCGTCTGCGTTATTCGTCAGGCAATAGAAGGAGACCTTGAATGGCAGACGGCAAGACGAAGACCGCAGCAGATCGCCGGCTGATCTCGGGCACGCAACGGTACGAGGTTAATTTGCGCGGAAAGGCAGGGCGGATCAACGGTCGACGCGGCTCTACGGCTTCAATCGTTCAGGCCGTCCACGGCCGAGAGCGCCGTCGGCGCGGGCCTGCAGATAAGCGTAGATGTCGTCGATGTAGGGAGCGAAATTGGGATCGCCAGCGAACCCTTTCATGACAGAGTTCCCGCCGCTGCTCTGGCCCCTGAGAACGACACGCCTGAATGTGTCGATGTTGATCGGTCGGGCGACGAGCGAGGACGCGAAGGCCGAGCCGACTCCATCGGGGCCGTGGCAATGATTGCAGCCGGCATGATAGCGCCGGTAACCATTATAGGTCCGAGCATCGGCCTTGCCGTCGGCGACCCTGTAGAACTTGTGGGCGGATCCAAACTCCTGCGAACTCTCGGAGCCGGCAGCGGAGCCATAAGCGATTACGGCGAATAGAATGAAGTGCTGCAATGCGCGCATCTCGCTGCCTCGAAGCGCTGGCGCAGCCGACATATCTGCACCGCTGGAGGATTCCCGGTGTCGAAGGGATCGTTACTCCTCGGCTATGGCGCTGGTCGCAACGGCGTCGATCAAAGGAACGAAGGGCTCTTGAACGAGAAGAACCGTGCCATTGCGTATGATCTCGAAGTCGACGGACGGCTCGCCCGCGGCTTGAGGCACTGAGATGGTCAGCCGCTCCCCCGCGACGAGCGTGGACACGAAGCGAATCGGCTGCGCTTCTGCTCCAGATGCCAATGTCGCAACCACCCTGTAGCCATCCTTCTCGACCGAGTAATATATGGTGCCATTGAAGTGACCAAGGTGAATGCTGTGACCGTTGCCCGGCGCCAGTTCTGACGCCGAAGCACCACCTGACATGGCGAGCAAGGTCGTTGCAAATACGGTAGAACGTCTAGTCATCGCTATCCCTCCTCAGCAAGCCTCCGACTGCCTGAGCAGTCATGTTTGCGAGCTCAGGATATGGGCGAAGTTATTCCGGCGCATCGGTGCCGCCGCCCAGTTTTCCGGGGCTGTACCCCTAAACTTCGGCGGCTGGCTTAACTTTCGGTAGCTATGTGCTATCGGTCGCCAGGAGCCATGGCTCGCCGCGTAAGCGCAGGAGGACCTCCATACGGCTGGCGGCGCTGAATTTGCTGAGCACGGCGGAAACCTGATGTTCGATTGTGCGCGGAGAGCGCGACAATAGCTGGGCGGCTTCCTTGTTGCTCATGCCCGCCGCGATCAGGGCGAGCACCTGTTGTTCGTGTCGCGTCAAACCGAGAGGGTGACGTCGGGCGGCCCCATACGGCCCCCTCCGGGCTTTCGGCAACTGACCCGCAACTCCCAAGCGCTGCGCCTGCGTTCGGGCCAGCGCCGCAGCGGGACGCGCCTCCAACGACTCGAATATTGTGACTGCACGAGCTAGTGCCGGCCCGGCATCGACTCCGCGAACCTGCATCAGGGCAAGCGCCGCGTCATAGGGAAGGCCGAGCCGATCCCATTCCTTTGCCGCCGCCAACGGATGGCCGTGAAGTTCAGCGGCATGCGGTAGAGGTATCTGCGCGTTCGGGATCGGCAACGGCATGGCCATTCCGCATCGCCGCCACCAGACCGCCAGTTCCCCGAAGTCCCAAGCTCGGAAACAATTGAGATCGATTGCAGCAAGAGCGGTTAACTGTTCCTGGCAAGCACCATAATCCTCGTGAAGCCAGGCCGCTTCGGTCAAAGCGCTTCGAACTGGCACGATGCGTTGGAGTTCGCCTGTCGCCAATCCCTCTTGGAGGGCGTTATGAAGAAGCGCCATACCGCCGGGCTCACCCAGTCGCATGTGCACTCTTCCGAGTACCGTTAGCGCCGGCAGGTGCATGACCATAGGCAGGCGCTCCAGGTTCATGACACCTTGCGCGATGGTCTCAGCTTCGCGAAAGCGGCCCTGCTCCATCCGAAGTTCAGCCTGCCGGCCAAGCAGGTAATGCGCCGCCGTGTCGAGATCGTGCCTGGTGGCGAAGGCGATACCTTCCGCCAGCAGGCGCTCAGCCAGCCCGAACTCCTTGGACACTACCGCGCACTCCGCGAAGTTGGTATACGCTCGGACCGCATGGTCGTGGAAACCATGCGCGAGCGCCAACGCTAGGGTTTCTTCCAGCCGCTCGCGGCCCCCTGGGCGGCCGGCAAAAAGGAGCGCGGTGCCGACATTGTTCAAAGCGTGAATGCGCGTTTCGATCTCTCCGAGTTGGTCGGCCAGTGCGAGTGCACGCAAGCCCCATTCGATCGCTTCGTCGAAGCGATAGTGAAGCATACGAAGTTGGGAGCGTGTGCTGTAGGCCATTGCCAGTTCCGGCCCGGGCGGCAGTTTTTCCATTTCACACACCGCCTGGGCTGCGCAGTCCTCTGCCGCCTCGCCCTCGCCGCGGCGCCAGTGCAGCCGCGAAAGCCTGCACAGATTAGGGCCGATCTTTTCGGTGCGTCCGAGTTCTCGCCAAATCGCGATAACGCGATGGTGCGCCTCGATCACCGGTTCGTAGACGAGTAGTGCCAGTCCTGCCTCATAGGCCCAATCTTCATAAAGCTGTGCGGCCTGTTCCGGTGCGGCTTGCGCAACGTATCTGAGGGCCGTGGCTAGATGTGAGGCCGCCTCCCGGTGAGCGCCCAGGCGCGCCGCATGTGCTGCGGCTTGCGGCGCGAGTTCGAGAACGCGTTCGCCATCGCCGGCCCCAGCGGCGTGGTGTACTCGGCGCGCAAGCAGTGCAGGCGCTTGTGTGGTTACGTGTTGCGACATCGCCGCCTCGACTTTTGAATGCAGCGACTTCTGAAGGCTTGGAGGCAATCGATCGACCGTCGCCTGTCGCGCAAGTTCATGTCGAAACATAACGGCGCCCTGATCGTCTCGCCGCAATAATCCGCGCGTCAGGCATTGGTCCAGAAGTATGTCGGCCTCGACTCCAAGCAGAGCCCGAACCAGCCACGGTTCTACGCCGCCCGGAACAATGCTGATCACCTCAAGCGCTTTCCGTTCGCCTGCTGTCAGCCGAGACAGGCGCGCCCAGACCGCATCGCGTACGGAGTGAGGTATGCGCCCTGGCCCGGTCTTGCTTGCCAGAAGTTCGGTGACGAAGAAGGGATTGCCCGCGGTGACTTGATAGAGATCGTCGGCGCAACGTCCCGCCTGCTCAGTCAATGCGGCCACTGCTTCGGGAGAGAGCGGCTGAAGCGTTAGGCGGCTAACCGACGCGGACGGAAGGTCGCCCAACACACGCGTGAGGGGATGATCGGCGCCGATTTCATCGCTTCGAAAACTGAGTACCAGCACTGTCGGAAGCAAGGAGATGCGGCGACCGAGGTATTTTATAAGGTCGAGCGTCGCATTGTCAGCCCATTGCACATCCTCGAAGATGAGTATGACTGGATCACTCGCGTGCTGGAGCGCATTCAACACTGCCGGAAAGAGTCGCTCCGGCGAAGCCGCCTGATTGAGTAGTGCTGCCACACGCGCATCAAGCAGTTGCCCCATATCTTGCAAAGGTCCGAGGGGACACGGCGTGATAAGCGCCTCGCACCAACCCCATAATACTCGGCAGCCGTGGTCCGAATGCTCCGCGAACTCGCGAAGAAGGGTGGTCTTGCCGATCCCGGCTTCGCCTTCCACCACCACTGTGCTGCCGTGACCGAGCGCAGCACTCCGCGCTGAGGCCAGCAAAGCCTTGAGTGGACCCTCTCGATCGAGCAGCATGGCGCACCCCCTTGGGGAGTATAACAAATGAGGTCAGTTTTGCACGATTGTATTTCCTAAGTTAACTGCCGAGGATCCTCAATAATTCGTTGATTTTACTTTTTTATCGCCGCCTCTATTCTGGACGAAATCTACGGTTGTCACCACGCCGCTCCGCC
>Ga0315913_1006844_pt1 | contig 13753 bp, 8 predicted proteins | sample MpolsnodulesMG_FD_207736 | JGI IMG/M metagenome (GOLD analysis project Ga0315913, IMG submission 207736) | Medicago polymorpha root nodule microbial communities from Los Angeles, California, United States - small nodules | ecosystem: Host-associated > Plants > Roots > Nodule | place: USA... | reverse complement strand
TTTTTAAATAGACCGATCAACCGAACCAAACCGATTAGTTTGGTTCGGTTTCTTTTTTGAAAAACAATGAAAACCGAAGCAATCCAAACCGATGAAGGTTTCATCGGTTCGGACATTTTTTTGACTGAAAACCAATCCAAACTGAACCGTTACACGCCTGACCACATTCAATGATCTTATAAAACTTCTATATATGGTTGTTGATGAAAAGGAGCGGTAACGATCCATGCCTACCCTACCTTAGGTCCTCTCTTAATATTGACCACAAATGACTTACTTCACAAAAATTAAGATAATATGATATGATAAATAATAAAAAAGATAAAAATGATTTTACTAAATGGCCACATATTAACTAATGACAAAACGTCCTCATGAGCTTAGCTCAGCGGGTAGAAACAATGCATAATTTATGTTAAGTTCGGGGTTCAAACCCAGTCATCATAAAAAAAAAAAAAACTAATGGCAAAACTACACAAGTTTTTATCTTATTTGTATGTAATACTTAGATGTCATTTATAATTTTTTTTTTTTATAATATTTAGGGACTTTATCTTTTAAAGTAAGATAAATGCTAACGAGTGTTCTAAGGACACTCTTTAACAATCTTAAATAGTAAGTTTTTGTAGAAATTGATGAATTTAATGCATTGAAAATTGAACTAATTGATTTTTTCAATAAACATTTTCTTGATTAGAAATCCTTAAAGAGTGTCCTTAGGACATTTGTTAGCAAGACTCTTAAAGTATATATACTCCCTCCAGTCACATTTATAAGTAAAAAACAACTATTTAGATTCATTAAATAATTAATGTATTCGATCATATTTATGTCAAATACATTATTTATTCAATGTACCTAACAAATTTTTTTTTGCTTATAAATGCGACTGGAGGGAGTACAATTTAATCCTGTTTTAATTTTTTTTCTTCAAAATATGATGAGTTGCCCTGTAAGATTATTAATAATAATTTTATTCTTACACAATTTATTTTATCAAACTCCCCTGGAAAAAGACAACATTCATAATCTTCATCATTATCTTCATCTTCAATCGTTGTCATCGACCTTCATCACACTAATCATAATCTTTATCATAATCTTTTTTATTGTTGGATTTTTTTTGGAAAAAGATGAAGATTCTTGATTTTTATGGGTTTGAAATTTGAGGAAAACGATGATGAATATAAGAAAAATGATGTTTATTTTTTTTTTTCTTTTATGGGTTTATTTTATTTAAAAAATAAAATTATTTAGGAATAACATTATTATTATTAATAATCCTTTGTGATAAGCGAACTCATAATTTTTTGAATAATAAATGTAAAATAGGATTAAGTTATATACTCTTTAAATGATAAATGACTTAAATGTTAAAAAAAAAAGATAAATAATCTAATTGTTGCAAATAAATAAGATAAAGGACCCAATATAATTTTGCGTTAACTAATTAACTATTAGTACAAAATGGAGAGTATAATAATTTAGAAGTTATGCACATAACTTATTGCCTTAACTAATTCTTTTGGTGTGCAAATGTGACGCTTATTGCAAGACAAAGAATACTTACTAAAATATAAAAAGACGTTTTTCATAATGTTAATATTGGAAAACGTTTTCCACATCGTGAACTTAATGCATGACTTTTCTGCCTAAATATTCGTTTTCAATGATGCTAGAGAATTCAGATGCTATAAATAGATGTGAAGTATTTATGGCTACTGCATCCTCTAAACCCAAGAAGTCTCCATGGATCTTCCTACTTTTTTTCCAATTGTTGCATCCATCTTAGCCTTATTGATTGTACAACTTCGATTTAGATCTATTAGATCACCTAATAGACGTAAACAAACAATATTCAGCATAAATCACCACAAAATACCCGAACCATGTTTTCCCTTACCTTTCATAGGCCACCTTCATCTTCTAAGCACTAAAGAGCCATATTTTAGAACTTTTTCAACCATGGCTGAGAAATATGGTTCAATCTTCTCCCTTAGGCTTGGTTGCAAGCAAACCTTAGTGGTGAATAGTAGGGAAATTGCCAAGGAATGTCTCACAAAAAATGACAAAGTTTTTGCCTCAAGACCTAATGTAGCAGCAGGGAGATACCTAGGTTACAACAATGCTATTTTAGCTCTTGCTCCTTATGGAGATTATTGGCGAAACATGAGAAAAATTTCAACTCTTGAGCTTTTATCAAGTCATAGGCTTGAAAAGCTAAAGCATGTTAGAGATTTTGAGATATATTCTCTAGTAAAAAATTTGTACACATTTGTAAAAAAATCAAATGGTTCAATTGAAGTTCCTATGAGCAAGTTTCTTGATCATATGACATTTAATATCATTGTGAAGATGATAGCTGGCAAGAGATTTAGTGGTGAAACAATAAATCAAGAAGATAGTGAGGCATGGAGATTAAGGAATGCAATCAAAGACACTACATATCTATGTGGTGTTTTTGTTATGGCTGATGCTATTCCTAGCCTAAGTTGGTTTGATTTTCAAGGCCACGTTGGTTTCATGAAGAGGACTGCTAAGGAAATGGATTTTATTCTCGATAAGTGGTTGTGTGAACATTATAAAAAGAGAGATGAGGTAGAAAGTGGTAAATGTGAAGATGATTTCATGGATGTATTGATATCAATGTTTGAAGAAGATGATGAAATTTGTGGCCACAAACGGGAGACAGTTATCAAAGCAACAACCTTGGTACGTTTTCCTTCATGCTTAGCAACAGCCATATATTCATATCATACTTTTTTTTTATTAGTGTAATATATTGCAATATTAATCTATTACTAATTGATGGTTTTTAATTTGTTTAATAATACTTTTAGTATAATTTAATCTATTTTTTTTCCGTCTATTTCACTTGTTTGAAATAGAATCGATTATTGTCATTCATTAATTTTAATTTTTAGTATATCACATGTTATATTTTGAATCAAATATATTATTTTACCATGTTTTTATAATATTCATAAAAAAATTACAATTTTCATTTAGGTATCCAAAAATTGATTCAAATTAAACCGCAATGAATTATCAAATTTTTTAAACAAGTTGTACAAATTGAATCTCGTGTGATTTTACCTATTGATAGAATATTTTATGTTTCAAAATCAATCTAAATCGACCGTGAATACCTTATGTTGAATTTTAAACTGCAAGGTCCTGCTCGAGTGACTAAACTTCAAAATATTTTTCATTTGTTATTTAGACCTAAATGAACTTTTAATCTCCATATGTTATTTGTCACATGAATTCAGTCCTTCTATTTCTAAATAAAAAAAATATACTTCATCAGTTTTGAAAGTTCCAATTTTTTTACCATTAAATATCATACTTATTTTTACTAATGTACCACGTTGAATAAATATGAGTTGTACGCACGAGTTGAATTTGAGAATTATTCTTGTGAGATTTAATATTATGATATAACTAGCTATCACCATTCAATTAAATACATATATGAGACTTAATCATTTTCATTATATATAAGATGTTTCTAATATATTTTATGTAATTAGACTTTAAAATAGGCATAGCTTGGATATGATCATAGCCCCAAATATTTTGTGGTAATTCTTTCTAAAATTATATATGTATACCCATCTCATCTACACTTTGAGAGAGAAACAAATAGAGAAAGTGGTATGATAGGAAGAGATATATAGAAAAAATGAATGTTAAATGAGTCCTGAGGAACTATTTATATGATGCAAAAAAGAAATTAATTTATACCAATCAAATGTCTTTATGTAAACAAAAAAAATGCATTTTTTTTATAAGCAACAAAAAAAAGTATTGAAGTAAAAAAAAAAAAAAACAAGTCTTTATCTTTTTTTCTTAGATTCACATTTACCATTTGCATTGACCTCAATATTAGATTCTATTAGATTATATCTTTTCAAAATGTATTAGCATGTAGAACTAGAACCATTACTTTCCTCCACAAAATGTTCATATGAAATCCCTTGATCCATGCCTAGAGAAAACGATGTAACATCCCATAAAAAAAAACAAAAAACGATGTAACCCTTAAAATAGTCTAGACCAATACTTTCGACATCCATATATACATTTGCTTGGCCTAATATAAGACTTTGATTGAATATGCCTGTTCTAAAAACTCAAGTATAGTCTGTTATCTATCAAATATTCTAAATTTTAGGTCCAAATTTTCCTTTTTTTAAGGTTTGATATGAGTTACTACTATATACCAATAAGTGGTGCATTTTTTTTTTTGAAACAACCAATAAGTGGTACATAAGACCAATGTGTGTGTGTGTGTGTATATATATATATATATATTCTTTTCTAACAACTATTTTGCTTGCAGATTCTTATCCTTACAGCCTCAGGAAGTACAGCAATAACATTAGGATGGGCTCTTTCCCTACTTATAAACCATCCAACGGTCTTAAAACAAGCACAACAAGAGTTGGACACAAACATAGGAAAAGACAAATGGGTCCAAGAATGCGACATCAAAAACCTTAAATATCTTCAAGCCATTATCAAAGAGACACTTCGTTTATACCCACCAGCACCCTTGACAGGAATAAGAGAAGCCACTGATGATTGCCACGTGGCAGGCTACCATGTTACCAAAGGCACTCGTTTGCTTATTAACCTATGGAAATTGCAAAGGGACCCACTAGTATGGTCCAACCCTAATGAATTTCAACCTGAGAGGTTTTTCAATATTCATGATCACATTGATAATGTTCAGAATCAGGACTTTGGATATGTGCCATTTAGTTATGGAAGAAGGTCATGTGCTGGTACAACGTTTGGGTTGCAAGTGTTACATTTGACTTTGGCTAGGTTGATTCAAGGGTTTGATATAAACACAAAAGAAGGTGTTCCAGTTGATATGATTGAAGGGATAGGATTGGCATTGCCTAAGGAAAATCCACTTGAAGTTATGCTCCAACCACGTCTCCCATTGGAGCTTTATGAAAGCCTTTGATATTTGTATCAAGTGTCAAAGAAAATATAAAAATAAGTTTTTTTTTTTGTGATAAAATATACTGTTTTAATAATATGCTCTTAGATGGAGCTCAAAATAATCATATCCTTTTGGGTTATAAAATATACTGTTTTAATGTACTTTGTTATTTTTTAATTTTCCTCTCATTCTTCTCTTCATCCTCTCTGTCCTCCCATTCGTTCATTCTGCAAAGCCATTTTCCCCTTCCACCGTATTCTCTCTCTTTCACAACGGTGATTAAAAAAGAGTTTAAGAAATAATTTGGGATTTATGAGTTTTTGAGAGAGGATTCGATTATGCAGAGACAGAGAGGGAAGAGGGAACTTGAAGAAGAGGATGAATGGAGGATGAGGAACCCTAATTTCTGGGTTTTTGAGAGGAAGAGGAAGATGATGATGGTGTTGATGGATGTGATGATGAAGATTGTGAAGAAGTTGAGGGAAGAAGATGAAGAAAGGGGAGATTAATTAGATGTTGTTGACACACCGTAAGATAAAATAGACCTGAGTAATCCAATGGCTCTCCTTTTAAAAAAATTAATAGGATTTACAATGAATCACTCTTAATGTTGGTCCACTATAGACATTTAAGGTTAAAGTTAACTGTCAGGATTTATTTGATCGACGGAGACAAACACGAGGGACCAAAAATGAGTTTTATTAGTTATGGGACCAAAATGAAAACTTGAAATTAATTAGGGGACCAAATGAGCTATTAAGCCAATTATATAATACACTGTTTAAGCATGTTTGGTGTTTAACAAGTGTCAGACGCATACCCTAAGAGTGTCGTGTATGTATTTGTTAGGGGTGTGTGAGAATCATGTATGGTTTCACCGTTCGACGACTCCGGGCACTCGCCCGGGTTCGATCGGTACTTTCTTTATATATGCCACAACCCAATAGTCCATTAACCCACTTAAAAAAAGAAAATTTTGGGCAAAATCTAAAAATTATCACACGCAAAGAGGTCTCGGAAAAGACATTTAACTCCTAATTTTTTATTTAGCACACTTATGTGGCAGGATTATCTCTCTTATTTTTAAAGGGTTAATTGTTCAAATTGACTCTGTAATATACATTGTCTGAAAAATGACCTTGTAAAATACAAAACATATTCTAGCATTATAACTTGAGTTCCTTCTTATTTTTGACCACCCTATAATATACGCGTAGTGTGCTCTTGATTTTTGGATATCAAACCAATGATTTTGAATCGTAAATCTTTGAACTTTCTACTTTTATTCTTGGGAAGGGAAAAAGAGAGAAAAACCCTTGAGAGATTAAAGGTGCAGGGGTTGGTTTCGCAAAGGCAAGGTTTTACGCACCATAAACGACTACGGTATTCCGTAAGAACCTCTTGCCTAATTTATCTTGTGCTAAGTTATTTGCTTATTTTGAAAATAAGTGCTTAATAGTCTAAGTGAAAGAATGGAGGGAGAAGAAATATGTTTTGGTTTTTTTTATTTATTTGATTTGGAAGGATTGGGTCTTTTGCCTACATACCCACAAGTGGGATCAAAATCAATGTAGTTCACCTCAAAAATTTCATTTAGTGGGTTGGATTAATTTTAAAGTTTGAAAAAGTTTTTTAGAAGGGATGAGAGACCTCAAAGGTATAGAAGAATAAAATGAAGTGAGGTTGGTTAATTTTAATTAAAAGAAATCCAAGTCTAATATGGATATAAAAATTGATTAAAGGTTTGATTAAGAAATAAAAGGAAAAAGATCCCTTGGGTTAAAATCCAAGGAATGATTAAGAAAATATTTGAAGTTTTGCATATTTGATTTTTGGAAAATGATTTTTCTATGTTAAAAGTAAACTAAAAAAACTAAGCGTTTCGACGTAATGTAAAAAAAAAATAAAAGCGTGAGAGGAATTACCAAGGATGTTGGATCCCAAGTAAAATTCCATCCTAAAATTACTAATTGTTCATTTTTAAGGCCCTCAAATTAGTCCAAAAATTTACCCTAGTTTGTTACTAATTCATCTGGTCCTCGATTGCGGATAGGACATAAAGCGGTAAAAATAAATCGTGGTGTCGGTGCATATTTTATTTATGAGGTTACATAGTTCCTAATTACATTCTAAAGTCTCAAGCAAAATGTAAATGACAAGAAAAATAAAATGCATGCATTATGTTACATCAACACCTATTATACACACTAAAAGAATTTAACGACAATAAAAATAAATAACAAGAATTAAAATATGTATGAGATGATGAATAATAATAATGCAAACATAAGGTAAAGATAAATAAAATAAAAAACAGTAAGTAAACAAATATAATAAACAAAACATTTTTGAAAATAAAGAGAAAATAAAATTTTAAGGAAAAAAAGTGGTGCATAAATTAAAAGTAGTGGTGTGTTTAGCAAAATAGTAGTAAAAACAGAAAATAATTTGGCTTAACTAGATCCAGTAAGCTTAAGATACTTGATCTCAGCCACTGGATCTAAATCCAAAGGCTGGAAATGAACAACATATAGTAAAGCTTAAAAGAATATAAACACAGGAATATAAAAAGAAAACAACAGTGACCGTCAGATCTAAGATCTAACGGTTTAAACAAACAACACATGGTGAAGAATAAAATAGACTAAGCATAGAATCTACTAACAGGATCATCACTGGCCATCAGATCTAAGATCTAACGGCCTAGATCTTGAAGGCACAAGAGTGTGCCATAGATCTTAGGATATGAGATTGACAAAGATAAGAATAGTATGAAAATGAATCTTAAAGAAAAAACACCATAACATAAATAGTGATCTCTGACTAATGGGACATTTATGACAGTCTATTTATAGACTGTCATATTAGGGTTTAGGTGATGCAGTGGCTCTCTCTGATTGGCCAGATTGGATTGGACCAATAGAACTATGACACATGGATTGAAAACCTTGGCAGCTTTGGATACCTTCTGGACCAATAGGATGATGACATGTGTACAAGACTTAATAGACTAATAAAAAAAACTTAAAAGATTAAAAGAAAGACTAAAAAAAGGAATAAACCAAAATAACAAATAATTAATAAATAAAAAAACAAAAATTTAAATAAAAAATAAAATAAAACATAAATTAATTAAAAAAGAAAATAAATAAAAGAAATAAAAATAAATAATAAAATACTTAAAATTGTCCCTTCGGAACCAAAATGAGGTATTTTAAAATACCCCTCTGCTGAAATTTCGTCTGAGACGACGACGGAATTTCACGGCGTTTAAAAGACGAATAATAAAAAAAAAATTAACTGTCTAAAATACGAATAAAAAGTTTTAACTGGTCAAAATTTGGGCTATGACACGTAGTCTAAAAATTTGACCTATAGATTGAATTTTTTTTCCATACATGCATGTTTAACATATTAAAATATAGCTTTACACAAAAAATTAAATTTTTTCGACCAGGGATAAATTAATTATGAATTTTTATTCCCCCATAATCATGAATTTCTTAAACAATTTATAATTAATTTGTACTTTCTTTATATATGCCACAACCCAATAGCCCATTAATTATGAATTTGACATGTGAGTATATGCTTACTCGGAACAAAATTTTAATTTTGCACGTTTTGGTTGAAAATTCAAAATAAATTTAAACAACTTCAAAATGCTATGAAACTTTTACAAATCCTTTTTATGTATTTTTTATAGATGTCTCTGCAAATAATGAGCTCAAAATTCGATTTATAGGTTGAGAGTTCTGTTGTTTTGTTTTTTTGAGTTTTTTGACACTTTAAAAATTCATAATTAATTTGTCGTTTGTTGAAAATTTATAAATTTTTTTTTGTGTAAAACCATATTTTTATGTTCTTAACACGCCTCTTAGAAATCATGACAAAATTCAATCTCTAAGAAATTACGATTGATTATATATTATGTCACATGTAAATTTGCGATAAATTTTTTGCCCGAGCTCCATAAAATTCCTAGCTCCGCCACTGGTGAGAATAAGTCAGGCTGCACGACATGGATCTATAACTAACTAACGTCCGATTCGGTTTTGCCCGTTTAATTAAAAAATAGGTTCAAACACTTTAAAAAGACTATTTATTTAAGCAGTTCAGATTTAAGATATTTAAAAAGCCAATTAGATATATAGAAGAATTTTGAAGAATTTGCAATGTTTTGAAGAATTTTTTTTCCCTAAACACATTTGGATTATAGAATACCAAAAGGAAACAATATTGCATTACCACACAACACATGTATTCAAAATCATGTACAAATATATTTTACAAATCAACTGAATATATATAAAAGGGCTAATGAACCATAAACCCTCAGTAAGTAAAAGAAAAGTTATGCTTAGTACACAACATTTTTTTTGTTAACTCTTATATATCTTTACTTCAACAAATATTTTGGGAATCAAACAGATAAATGCTTATCCAATGCAAGAAATAATTAAAGAAATAAAGGTCCAAGTTGTAGCTGGTATTTATTATACTAACAAAGTAGTTCAAGCATGGTTAATTTTCCTAGCTTAGTGAAATACGTGGTAGGGTAACGTTTGGAGCATATATGGCCATTTTTCTTCGTCCTTTCCAAAAGCAATTACTCTTGTTGGTTTCAAGTCACATCCAAGAAAAAGTATATGGCTAAAAAAGTGTCATACTCATATATAGTAGTTGGTTTTCAATCCTTGTCCTTTTGTTTAATTAACTATCTTCCACACCATTTTAATTTTTAATGCATTAATTCTTGAAACCACTAAAAGAAAACAATGATAGTTATCTTCTCAAAAATCATGTAACACATCTTTACTCCCACAAAAATGGATAGTTTCTTTTCACAACCAGCAACTATAGTACTAGCTATACTTTTGGTGCTTCTATACAACATATGGAGGGTAAAAAAACCTAGTAACAAATTCAAAAAGGGTATGAAACCACCAGAACCATCATATGCCTTACCTTTAATAGGTCACCTCCATCTACTAGGAAACCAAATCCCTCTTGCAAGAATCTTTGCTTCATTTTCCGACAAATATGGTCCTATCTTCAAAATCCATTTTGGAGCATACCCTGCACTTATTATTTCTAACAAAGAAGCAATCAAAGAATGTTTCACCACAAATGACAAAATCTTAGCCTCAAGACCAAAGTCAAGTCATGGAATTTACCTAGGTTATAACTATGCTGGCTTTGGTTTTGCACCTTATGGCGCATATTGGACTAAGCTAAGAAAATTAACCATGCTTGAACTACTTTCGTCTCGCCGCCTTGAATCGTTGAGACATGTTTATGAATCGGAAATCGATACTTTGATTAAGGATTTATCATTGTATGTTAAGGTTGGAAAGGTTAAGGTTGTGATAAGTGAATGGTTGGAAAGGTTAACATTCAATACAATGACAAAGATGATTTGTGGGAAAAGGTATTTTGAGTATTTGAAAGATGTGGACGATGTTGAAGCACATGGGAATATTGTGAAACTTATAAAAGAATTTATGCATATTTCTGGTGAGTTTGTTCCTAAGGATTTGATTCCAATTCTTGGTTGGTTTGGTTTTCAAGGACAAGTGCTAAAATCTATGAAAAGAATTGCTAGAGATTTGGATGCAGTTGTTGGAAGCTGGGTTGAAGAGCATGATGTTGAGATTGAGAGTAAGTCAATTGAGAAACATGATTTCATTGATGTTATGCTTTCTGTGATTGAAGATGATTCTGCTTCTGGTCATAACCGTGATACTATCATCAAGGCAAATGTTATGGTATGCATTTTCTCTTTGTTCTGAATTTTGCAATGTTTTTATTTAGAAATTAATTTTTACAAGTAAAATGAATTTGTTAAAATTAAGCTCAGAACAATTATTTACAAGCAAATAACTAAATTTAACACACAACTTAGTCTAAGAAGGACTTGTCTCATTTTTGGTGTAAAGCGAATATCTCTACATGCAACTACAAAGACTAATCATTTGAATTGAGTAGAATCATAATGAACGATAAAGTTATCTCTCAAGAATTTTAACGCCGTTGTGTTCTTATATTTGAATTTCAGGCAATTTAATCTTTTAATTTTTCTAATAAAGATTAATGGTCATTTTAAAATTTTGTTATTTGAGAAGCTAAATTACCACAATCCTAGAATGTCAAGAACTAGATTAATCATGATATCCTCAAATTTAAACTTTTATACTCTATGGTAGCTTCAAATACTTTTCATATAGTTTAAAAATGTGGATAGGTGACTCTAGTCATTTTTTTATATTATTGTTGATGTTATTATTATTATTATTATTATTAGTCAAGAAGTCAACTTTTTATATTCAGAATCTTATGTTAGCTGGGTCAGACACAACATCAACGACAATGACATGGATCCTAGCCATATTGTTGAATAATATGAATGCTTTAAAACATGCACAAGAGGAGATTGACCATCACATAGGTAGGGACAGAAGGGTGGAATTGTCAGACATAAAAAACCTAGTTTATTTACAAGCAATTGTGAAAGAAACTTTAAGGTTATACCCACCAGGTCCACTATTAGTACCCCATGAAGCAACAGAAGATTGTTACATTCAAGACTATTATGTACCAAAAGGGACACGTGTGTTTGCAAATGTGTGGAAATTACATAGAGATCCAAGTATTTGGTTAGAGCCTGAAAAGTTTTTACCTGAAAGGTTTATTAATAAGAATGGAGAAATTGATCATGAAAGTCATCATTTTGAGTACCTTCCTTTTGGATTAGGGAGAAGAGCTTGTCCTGGATCTTTGTTTGCTACACAAGTTATTCTCATTACACTTGCTCGTTTGCTTCATGGGTTTGATTTGGAAGTGCCAATGGATGAAGTTGTTGACATGAGAGAAGGGTTGGGTATAACTTTGCCTAAGTTAACTCCATTGCAAGTTCTTTTGACTCCACGACTATCGTGAACTCTATTGGTTATACATTTTTCTTTTTGTGTGTGATCGGATATGTTACGGGCACAACTGTAAAGTTTAATCTCCGAGTCAATTAGAACAATAGCAGACAGTAAAGAATTGCATTTGTGGTATTTTAGGAACCTTTGATTAAATTTGAAAGAGACTCTCCAACCATGTCATTCAAATTTCAAACACTATTAAGTTTTGTGTGCTTCTTTTTTAGATCTACACATGTGAATGCTTCTGTACTGTTTTTTTTCCCTTTTTCAATCCATGTGTATTGTTATGTTGTGTATATGCTATTGCATATATGTACTATATGAACAATATTTGATGCTATCATTTTAACATCTAATCAAACTTTATGGGTGCCGTTACTTGGATTTAGTTATCAATATAGGGTCATAATAAAAAATATTAATTATAGATTATTGTTGTTGTGGGATAGACCAGTCCATATATGAATCATAAAGTTTTAGAGAAATATTATTCTGTTATTAGATTTTTATGTTTGTAAAGGATATAATTTCACTATTTCTTAACTTACCAAAGTCACCAAACTCAAAGTCACTGAAGTGCTACCCATGTTCTCACCAATAAGTCTCTGAACAGTTGCACTTGCAACAACAAATTCTGTTTCAACTCTAATTATATGAGTCATGTTATTTTCATTAATTAGGATTTTTTTTTTATTACTTTTGTTCTAAACAGAAAGTTAAATACAGCAGAGATTTGAAAAAAAATCATGTAATGCAAGAGAGGGAGTATTTACATGACATGAATTTAGCATGGACAAAATGGAAGCATTGTGAATATCATTGAATTCATTGATTAGAAATGAATACAAGTAGATGCATATATACAATGTGTGAGCTATGGAATTGGTGGGAAATCACCAAACTAACTAATTGTTCCATAACTACCTCTAACAAACTACAGATAACTATAACCAACTTGTGATTATTAGTTAAAACTATAGCTAAGAAACTAAATAAGCTAGCTTACAATACAAGCAATTGAATATAATAGTGACTAATTGTAGAAAAGGGGTAGATTCTAGTTGCTTGGTGAAGAAGTCAGCTAGCTAGTTCATGGAAGTGATGGGATGGTGAAAAAGGTGTGCTGGCAAATTTTCACTATGTGATAATTTTTTTTTTTAATTTGGATTTTTTTACGGTTATGAGCAAATATCTCCTGAAATTTTGCACTTATGTGCAAAATGCCCATGAGCTTGAAATTTTATATTTTTTATTCTTATCCTTGACTCAAAAGATATTAAAGGCAAACAATTAACAATTATGTTTAACACTTTAAGCTCTACAAGCATTCATGTTTCAAGAGCTACAAAATTCAGACATTTAAGTTTAATATTTGGAATATTAGTCAGGAACTAATAAGCTACAGTTCTGATTTTTGCCTGAAAATGACCACAGTGCAATTTTTACAACTCTTGAAAATTTCCTTCATAAATTGACAGTCTTAACTTTTGCCTATAGTTGCAAGAGAAATGCTAGCAACACTCTCTCTTTTGAACACACTCTCTAGCACTCACTCTTTTATTGGGTAAAATCAATGTAGTAAAAGAGTGAGTGCTAGAGCGTGCTCAAAAGAGAGTCTTGGTAGCATTCCTCGTAGTTGTAAAAGGGATGTAAAGCATATGGCCCATTTTCCCTAGTAGCTAAGATGGCTTAGGTTTGGAGCACAAAAAGGCTTAGCATCCATTGGCTTTTCAATTTTCTCATTATATTTCTACTAATAATGACCGGCGGGGTTGATGACATAAACGTGTTTTAGCTTAATCTTAATTGGGAATCATTCAAAGTCAGAGCCGTATCTAAAGTAAGGTGAAGAGGGCGTCCACCCTAA
>Ga0315913_1006842_pt1 | contig 13755 bp, 13 predicted proteins | sample MpolsnodulesMG_FD_207736 | JGI IMG/M metagenome (GOLD analysis project Ga0315913, IMG submission 207736) | Medicago polymorpha root nodule microbial communities from Los Angeles, California, United States - small nodules | ecosystem: Host-associated > Plants > Roots > Nodule | place: USA... | reverse complement strand
CCAAAGTTTCTATAATTATTGACGTTGTGTTATTTTCTGGTTGAATTAGATCACTATCAAATGTAACAAGGGTCCATGATATACGATATACGTCAATTAAATCAAATCCTTACAAAAGTCAATAAAAACCTTACAGCCATAAGTTCCTCCGTGAAGCTACGAACTATAATTCCACCTACAATTAATTAATATATATCTATATCTATGCTCCTAACTCCAAAACTTTTTTATGGAAACTAGTGTTTCAATCTTTTTCGTGTGCTTTCCATTTGTGTTTGTATCATGTATAATTTAGAAACAGCCAAAGTATAAGATAAAGTGGGGTAGTCGATTCATCAAAAATATTTCCTAAAAAAAGTTGACCGTTCAATAAAAATTACTCTCATGTCTTAATCTTAATTTTGATATATACCACTCCGTCATGACGTGTGAGTGTTTGTTTATATTTTTATTAAGTATTTTTTATGAACTTTAACTAACCTTCTTTATCTTACAAAATGTTGCATTATTTTGATGAAGATGGAATTGTAAATGCTCCATTTTCACAAACATGTTTGTGAAAGTCTCAAATCCTAAAAAAGCATGTAATTATAGTTATGGCAAAATGGTATCTTATTCACAATCCTCATTCATGATCTGATTCATCTCCCACTCACTACCACTATATACTTACGTGCCTAAGCAAAGACACACTGTAAAGTGTAAACAAACAAAACACCCTTTCCTTTTCACGAAAATTATACTAGATGCATGCTCTCACTTTGATAAAACATTAAATAATAGACAAGTCCACTTATAATCTAATCAAATTATATTTATTTATTATGGACCATAATGAGATCTACCATATCGTGATCTCATCGGTCATATAGGCACACATGGAACAAACATGCTTTCTAATAAACATTATGCTAAAAAGATATACAATATGCATCAATATATAATATTCTGTGTGCTAGCAAAAACTTTAACGAATGAGAAAACAAATAAAACCTACTATAAGATAATTATTCTCTTAAAGGACAAAGGGAACTTGAATCGTCCTTTTATGGTTTATCTTCCATTTACTTAAAGTTAAGTGATATTCTTCAGAATATATTCTTAATTTTCACATGATACAATTAGTTACTATTTTTACCAACGAAAAACACATAATTATGCATATGTTTGTGATGGAGATTTTTTTGTTTTAGAATTGTAGAAATCATATGAGATATTTTGTATGAAAAAAAATCTCTTTTTTTAACGAAGAAGTTTCACTAAACTTTTATTCATGATTCTATACATATTCAAAAAATTGTAATATGAAACCTATTTCTAAAAGATATATTTAAATAAAAAAAACAAATCTTAAAATTATTGTACACAAATATAAATCATAAATCATATTAATATCTTATTTTAAATTTCAAATATAAAACATTTGACTCTCAACACATTCAACATATTACGTGGTATTTGACGTAACTTTGTTAAAACCCAATTGAATAGCAACACACTCTCTCTAATCTCTTACACAACACACTCTCCCTACTTTCTTTTCTACATTATGATTTCGAGGGTTTTAAGAATACCATGATTTAGGTTAGAACATCAAAGTTTTGATTTCTTCACTATTGTCACCGCCGTGACTGTCAAAGTTTTGATCTCTTTACAGTTACGCTGCGGCCGTGATCAAAGTGACATAATAATCAACAACATTTTGATCCTCTCAAGATCTCATGATTGACTGCAATCACAATTGAAAATCTTATTACATTAATATCAATTAATATATTTTATAACTCCATATAAATGGTTGTTAATTCTATTTCTACCCTACACAATTGAGGTGGTCACCATCATCCTTGTGTTGTTCTATTTGGTGTCGAAAAGTAGAAACTTTGTGAAGAATCTTCACATGATCTAAGAAGAAAAATCCAGGTTTGTACTTGTTACTGCGATTGTATAGAATTTTGATTCCTTAACAATCATACCCTTTTGTCTCTTTGTAGCTGCAAACTGTTATTTTTTACTTTCTGTTCTTCGTGTTTCGTGTTGATGCTGATGAATGAAAACCTCTTTGTTTTAACGTGCAATGTGTCACACAGAATCTAACTCCACATGGTGCAAAAATGTTCTTCATTCCTAGTAGCTGCTTTTGATGACATCACTTGGTTTTGGTTTTGGTTACTACTCTCTTTCACTTCTTCTTCTTCTTCTTATTCACACCGACTCAATATTCTTCTGAAAAATCATCTTTTTTGTCATGGCTCTCAATGAAATCTTGGCTACAACGTTGTATTCTTCAAAAGGGTCGTTGTGGAATACCGTTTTGAGTAAGATCCTTGGATTGCCTGTTTTGGAGCTTGTGGCAATATGTACTAATTTGGTTGTTCTTGTTTTGTTTCTATTGAGGGAGGTTTTTTTCTGTGTTGGTGGAAGAGTTTGGTTTTTTAAGGATAATGATAATAATGTTGGTGTTGTTGGCAATGGAGAAACTTTTGATGTTAGAATTGGGACATGGTTCAAGTTGTCGGTGTTTTCTTGTTTGTATGTTCTTTTGGTGCAAGTTTTAGCTTTGGGATTTGATGGTTTTGCTTTGATTAAGGAGGAGGACTTTGTGGTTGTGGATTTGTCTCTTCTGTCTGCGCCGTTTGTGCAGTGTTTGGTTTGGATTGTTTTGAGCTTCACTGCTTTGCGTTGCAAGTACAAGGTGTATCAGAAGTTTCCAATTTTGCTGAGAGTTTCTTGGTTTGTGTTGTTTGTTGTTTGCTTGTGTGGTTTGTATGTTGATGGAAGAGGGTTTTGGGTGGAAGGTTCCAAGCATATGCGTTCTCATGTTTTGGCGAATTTCGCTGCTACCCCTGCTCTTGCCTTCCTTTGCATTGTAGCAATTAGGGGTGTTTCTGGTATTCAAGTTTGTAGGAACGCTGAGAATCAACAGCCATTACTTCTTGATGAAGATGACGACGAAGAACCAGGTTGCCTCAAGGTTACTCCTTATAGTGATGCTGGACTTTTTAGCTTGGCAACTCTGTCTTGGCTTAACTCAATTCTTTCCATCGGTGCAAAGAGACCGCTTGAGCTTAAGGACATCCCCCTTGTTGCGCCTAAAGATCGAGCCAAAACAAATTTTAAGATTTTGAATTCTAATTGGGAGAAATTGAAGGCTGAAAAATCACCGGCTCAGCCTTCATTAGCTTGGACACTTCTCAAATCATTCTGGAAGGAGGCAGCTATTAATGCCATTTTTGCTGGTGTCACTACTCTTGTCTCATATGTAGGTCCATACATGATAAGTTACTTTGTTGATTACTTGAGTGGTATAGAGACTTTCCCTCATGAGGGGTATGTCCTTGCAGGGATATTCTTTGTTGCGAAGCTTGTGGAAACCTTCACAACGAGACAATGGTATCTAGGAGTTGACATCATGGGGATGCATGTTAGATCTGCTTTAACTGCAATGGTATACCAAAAGGGGCTTAGGTTATCGAGTTTGGCCAGGCAAAGTCACACAAGTGGTGAGATTGTTAACTACATGGCTATTGATGTTCAGAGGGTAGGGGACTACGCTTGGTATCTTCATGACATGTGGATGCTTCCTCTGCAGATTGTTCTAGCCCTTGCAATTTTGTATAAGAATGTTGGAATTGCAGCTGTTGCGACACTTGTTGCTACAATCATTTCCATCATAATCACTGTTCCTGTGGCTCGTATCCAAGAAGATTATCAAGACAAATTAATGGCTGCTAAGGATGAAAGGATGAGAAAAACATCCGAGTGCCTAAGGAACATGAGGATTCTCAAGCTGCAGGCTTGGGAGGACAGATATCGAATAAAATTGGAGGAAATGCGTGGAGTAGAGTTCAAGTGGCTTAAGAAAGCCCTATACTCCCAGGCTTTCATAACTTTCATGTTCTGGAGCTCACCTATATTTGTTTCAGCCGTCACTTTTGCTACTTCCATCTTATTGGGCGGTAAGCTTACTGCAGGTGGTGTACTTTCAGCACTAGCTACTTTCAGGATCCTCCAAGAACCGTTGAGGAATTTTCCAGACTTGGTATCTACAATGGCTCAGACAAAAGTTTCTCTTGACCGACTATCTTGTTTCCTTTTGGAGGAAGAATTGCAGGAAGATGCAACTACTGTCTTGCCACAAGGCATTTCTAACATTGCTATAGAAATTAAGGATAGTGAATTCTCTTGGGATCCTTCTTCTTCCAGGCCCACTCTTTCAGAGATAAATATGAAAGTTGAAAAAGGGATGCGTGTGGCTGTTTGTGGTACAGTTGGTTCAGGGAAATCAAGTTTCCTTTCTTGCATCCTCGGAGAGATTCCTAAGCTTTCTGGTGAAGTATGTTTGTGTACTTAAGCTTTTAATTCCTTCTATGTTATTTTTCTGTATGTTTATTTGCATTATAGGGGCTGTTTGGATTGACTTAGTTGAGGTTATCTACTAGTATAAGTACTTGTAACACTGTTTGGAGAGCATATGAAAATACTATGACATGTCTGGAAGCTATTTTCAGCTTATTTCCATAAACTCTCCAGAATAGCTTATGAAAACAACTTAAAGCTTATATGTAACAGTTTGACTTTATTTATTTTTTTGCTACAAGAATAACTTATACATAAACACTTACTAGATAACATTGATGCTATAAATGCTTAATTGAGCTGTTTATCCAAATAGACCCTCAATCTTTTGTTTTGTAACAGTTTTTAAAGATACATTGGATTATGTTGCAGGTCAGTGTGTGTGGCTCTTCTGCATATGTCTCCCAATCAGCATGGATACAGTCAGGAACTATAGAAGAAAACATCCTCTTTGGAAGCCCAAAGGACAAACCAAAGTACAAGAATGTTATTCATGCCTGTTCACTGAAAAAGGATCTAGAACTTTTCTCACATGGAGATCAGACAATTATTGGTGATAGAGGTATAAACCTGAGTGGGGGTCAGAAGCAGCGGGTACAGCTTGCTCGTGCACTCTACCAAGATGCTGATATTTATCTCCTTGACGACCCCTTCAGTGCAGTTGACGCACACACTGGATCAGAGTTGTTTAGGGTTAGTTTTCCTTAGCTTGGAGTTGATATTACTATTTAACTGAATTGGATTCACTTAATTTGTGATATGGAACTGCAGGAGTATATACTGACGGCACTTGCAAATAAAACAGTCATTTTTGTGACCCATCAAGTTGAATTTCTTCCTGCTGCTGATTTGATACTGGTATGGCTATGTGGTTTTTTCTTGCACATCCTTGTAATTATATAGTTAGAGGCAAAGTTAATGGTTAAACTTCATTTCACATAATTAGAGGCAAAGTTAATGGTTACACTTTATTTCACATTTGAGAATTATTCATTCATTCCATGCATGATGCATGCTCCAGGGTTTCAGATGTCCTCGCTTATTTCAATGTGATGTTTCAAATTCAAGCTCATCCCATACCCTGTTTACATTCTTAGTTCTTTCTTTTTAAAGCTGAGGGTTTTAAAGAATCCTTGGAAAAATGTATAATGCTATATGGAGTTTTAGGTTGATTTAAAGTTTTGATTTCGAAAATAATTTAGGGATGTAATCATGCAGTTCATATGAAGTGAAAATGATTCTTTCTAAATTTATCTTTCCATTTTTGAAGGTTCTCAAGGAAGGTTGCATCATACAAGCCGGAAAGTATGATGATCTGTTACAAGCAGGAACAGATTTTAAAGCTCTAGTTTCAGCTCACCATGAAGCCATAGAGGCAATGGATATCCCTAGTCACTCCTCTGAAGATTCAGATGAAAATTTATCATTGGAGGCATCTGTTATGACCAGTAAGAAATCCATTTGTTCTGCGAACGATATTGACAGTTTGACAAAGGAAATGCAAGATGGACCATCAGCTTCAGATCCAAAAGCAAATAAAGAGAAGAAGAAAGCAAAAAGATCGAGGAAAAAACAGCTTGTTCAGGAAGAAGAGAGGGTTAGAGGCAGAGTCAGCATGAAGGTGTATCTTTCATACATGGCAGCGGCATATAAAGGTTTATTGATTCCACTCATTATCATCGCACAAGCGTTATTTCAGTTCCTTCAGATTGCTAGTAATTGGTGGATGGCGTGGGCTAACCCTCAAACAGAAGGAGACCAGCCCAAAGTAAAACCCATGATTCTTCTTCTTGTTTACATGGCCCTTGCTTTCGGAAGTTCATTGTTTATATTTGTAAGGGCTGTTCTAGTCGCTACATTTGGTCTCGCAGCTGCACAGAAACTATTTTTGAAGATGCTTCGATGTGTTTTCAATGCACCTATGTATTTCTTTGATTCTACACCAGCTGGAAGGATTTTGAACCGGGTACTTTATTTACTTTTTAATTTCTTTTACCTTTTTCTCCCTGTATATGGTGTAAACTGGGTATTCTATTTGTATTTCTTTTACTTATTTCTCGCTGTATATGGTTTGAGACCATAATAACGTGTCATCTGTATCCATCCAGGTTTCAGTTGATCAAAGTGTTGTGGATCTGGACATCCCTTTTAGACTTGGTGGGTTTGCTGCAACAACAATACAGCTTATTGGTATTGTTGGTGTAATGACAGAAGTAACATGGCAAGTTTTGCTCTTAGTCATCCCAATGGCCATTGCTTGTTTGTGGATGCAGGTAATTAGAGATATTCATATTCCAGCATCAAATCTTTCAAACTGCTTTGTGAATTGTTCTAACAATAATCAATTCTGTTGCAGAAATACTACATGGCTTCATCGAGGGAACTGGTACGTATTGTAAGCATTCAGAAATCACCAATTATAAATCTTTTTGGTGAATCAATTGCTGGAGCATCCACCATCAGGGGTTTCGGACAAGAAAAAAGGTTCATGAAGCGGAACCTCTATCTACTTGATTGTTTTGCACGGCCATTCTTCTGCAGTCTTGCTGCTATTGAGTGGCTCTGCCTGCGTATGGAGTTATTGTCAACTTTTGTATTTGCTTTCTGCATGGTATTGCTTGTAAGCTTTCCCCGTGGAAGTATTGACCCCAGTAAGTACTTGGTTCTAATAACTCGTTTCCTCTACTTACTCTTGCAAGTGATATGTCTAATCCCGAAGGATTTATGTAGTATTATTAGAAATTAGGTAGTGTTTGGCACAAACAGAACGGAACAGAATAGCCTGTTTTATTTTGTTCTCCCTTTTCAGTGGACTAACCATACCACTTTTTTACATTGTCTTGTTTTGTTCCACTATTAACACACACCAAACAAAAACATGGACAGAACTAATTTTTTGTTCTGTTAGTTCTAACTTGCATAACAAAAGCTATCTTTGTTTTTTTTTTTCTTTTTCCACAAGTAATGGTTGCAAATGATGCAGAATATAATAGTAAGACATTAATCTGTTGCTTATTACTATTACTTTTTCTGCATAGGCATGGCTGGACTTGCTGTGACATATGGTCTGAATTTAAATGCGCGTCTATCCCGTTGGATACTTAGCTTTTGCAAACTTGAAAACAAAATTATATCTATTGAAAGAATTTATCAGTACAGCCAAATTCCAAGTGAAGCACCTGCAATTATTGAAGATTCCCGCCCTCCATCCTCATGGCCTGTAAATGGGGCAATTGAAATATTTGATTTGAAGGTACCAATATAACTCCATATTTATATGCTCTGTATTTTTATTTTTATTTTGAATTCTTTATTTGAGAGGTGGAATAGTTTATTACATTGTTGCTTAACTTGACAGAATAGTTTATTACATTGTTGCTTAACTTGACATTTACTTTTTAGTTGTATCTAATTCAAGCTGTTGACCATGCTACACTTGTTACAATATCATAATTATGATTACTGCAATTGTTTCTTTTTAATGATACTGCACCTCCATTTTATTACCTAACCCTGTTTCTCCTTAAGGTCCGTTACAAAGAAAATCTTCCTTTGGTGCTTCATGGAGTATCATGCACATTTCCTGGTGGGAAGAATATAGGAATAGTTGGACGCACTGGCAGTGGCAAATCTACTTTGATTCAAGCATTATTTCGATTGATTGAACCAGCAGGCGGAAGTATCCACATAGACAACATTAATATTTTTGAGATTGGTCTGCATGACCTCCGAAGCCATCTCAGTATAATACCACAGGATCCAACCTTATTTGAAGGGACCATTCGAGGAAATCTTGATCCCCTTGAGGAGCACTCAGATAAAGATATTTGGGAGGTTAGTATTTCGTATGTATATGCATGTTTGAAAGAAGAGGTTTTGCATCCTTATAACACTGTATTAGCCAAAGTAGTTATTGTTTTTAATTGAAATGGAAGTATTGTTATCAAGGGAGGATTAAGAAAGAGGTCAAGATATCTGAACAGTAAAAACAAACATAAACAAAAATGATATAAAAAGGGGAGAAAGAAAGGACATCATGCCAATATAAAGAAAAGTCTGCAATACTTTTTACTAGGCAAGAGCTCATAACATATGAAAATAGACCAACAATTCATTTTGAAAATTATGGCTATTTGAGTAGAATGCTATGCACATCCACTCTGTAACTCTGGGTTTTAATTTTCCACAGGCGCTAGATAAGTCTCAACTTGGAGATATCATCCGTGAGAAAGGACAAAAACTTGATACACCAGGTAGGTAGCCATGAAGATTTTTGCAAAATACACATGTTCCTTCCCCACCCCTTAAAAGGAAAAGTGTTTGGACTCACAAGTACTTATCTTAACGCATATTTTGAAATCTGCAGTTATAGAAAATGGAGACAATTGGAGTGTAGGACAGCGACAACTTGTTTCTCTTGGCCGAGCTCTACTGAAGCAGTCAAAAATACTTGTACTTGATGAAGCAACAGCATCCGTCGACACAGCCACTGATAATCTTATCCAGAAGATTATCCGAACAGAGTTCAAAGACTGCACCGTGCTTACCATTGCACATCGTATTCCTACTGTCATTGACAGCGATCAAGTTCTGGTGCTCAGTGATGGTGTGTATCGTAACAGTCATATCTTATTCTTCTGTTTGTCTTTTTTGTCCATTGGATTCGCATTATGGTTGTCAATAATTTATGCTTATGAAGATAACGCTACAATGCCTTTGCAGGCCGAGTTGCCGAGTTTGACACTCCGTTACGACTATTAGAGGACAGGTCATCCATGTTTCTAAAGTTGGTGACTGAGTATTCCTCACGGTCGAGTGGTATACCAGAATTTTAGATCAGATCAATGCTTAGAAACTTAGTAGTGGGCGGTGGCCAGAGCATGAAGACAATTCAGAAGTCGAAAAGTCGTGGATGATGCCTCCCTTGCATGCTACTGATGCATTTGGCGCATGCATAGACCAAAATAGAAAAAGAATAAAAAGAAGCGGAAGTGATTCAAGAACTCTAGTGGGAGAGAATTAGTTTTGATTTTTCCCTTTTAACAGATTTGAGGAATTCGTGCATGGTTAGCATGCTTTGTAACTCAATAAGACATCTGTGATTACAGGAAAGCAAGTATAGGCATCTGAATTGGTTTCAATGATGTGCAATAAAGTAGTTTGTAGACTGAGGAACTAGAATTTTGCTTAGTTAGGTAAGGGTAGAGTTTAAACTTTCCTGTGTATTCCATAACTTGTAGAGAAAGTTCAGAATTAAGTCATTTCTACCTCGAATCCCCCAAAGGAAAATTAGATTTGGTTATTCGAATCCCCCGAAGGAAAATTAGATTTGGTTATTTTATTCTCTGCAAAGTTATTTAATTTTCTATTTTTTATCAAGTGTAATTAACTGTTGTTTACAATATCTTCATTCTGTAGTGTAGTATCCCTTGCATTATAATGCAACAAAATTTTCCTTATTTGGATTGTTTTTGTGGTTGAGATGGATGGAATAGTGGTAAAGACTCATTGATCTACCCAAAAAAATGCATACTAATTGTTGGCCATACTCATAAGGATGTATGGCAGGATCTAGTAAATGAGTAAATGGCCTATTGGCAGATTTAATGCAGACGGTGCTATAAAACACCCACAGTAGTAGGGTCCAAGAAAGGGTAGGATTCATCTGGGGTAAATTGTAGGGCAATTAATACGTGGGAAAGTGTTACGTATGATATACTGCTAATTGATGCTTGAAAACCACCCATAATTTTGATTTTGAAGTAGATCAACGTCTTCACCTTTAAGTAGAAGTTCAATGAAACAGTAACACCTTTAAGTAGAAGATCAACGTCTTCTAGCACAAAATCTCTGGAAAAACAATGAAACAGTAACACCAGGGTTTCAAAAGTCAGCTTGAGTCATTCCATACATTATGTATCCCTCTTATGTTAACACATCAACGGGGAGAAAAAGAAGCAATGTGACATGTATCTAGTCGTGTTTCATTAGTATCCATCAAAGGGTACACAAACTGTCCCACACAATTTTTAAAATTGAAAAAGTTCTGGTAAAAGATCATTCTGTATTTTAAAATCCTGATAAATTTGAAAAATTCTAACAATTAATTAATTTCGGAAAACGAAATCCGGACCAAAGGTAAAATTGAAAAAAAAAAATTAGGGCGCGCGAGGAAAAGGGTGGAAAAAGTAAAACTCTTTTTCCTATTGTTTTATAAGATTTTTCAAACCCAAAAAAGCTTCGGTCATGATGGGATGGCTATAAATGCAACCACTTCAGAAAGATTAGGGTTTCAAGCGTGTTTACACACCTCATAAGAAAATGGCCAGTCAACTCTTCTTCAGAAACATTTTTCAGTATCATCGCATTGCTCCATATATTTTAGAAGTGATTTTCATGGTTTAATTTTTGGTTTGTTCGATTCTGTTGTTTATTTACACGAATCTTGCATATTCCCTTGTAGCACACTAAAGGATCTCTAGGAGCTTCATTCTCAAAGAACTCCTTGACTAGAGAGCCGACGAAGAACTCCTCCAAAGCTCCTGGACCTCTAACTTTTGGGGAAAATCCTCTAAAGCTCTCCATTGAGAATCTAAAGGGGGATATAGTGAAAACTGCAGTGAAGGACTGTGCAATCTGTTATCTGGCATACTTAGTGGGATTCAAACATCTTAGTAAGTATCAACATTCTAGTTTAAGTTCTAGAGGTTAAACTGTTGGTATTTTGGTGTTAGTTTCTAGTTTGTTTTTATGTTTGCCGAATTATCTACCTTGATTTTCTGTGATGTTTTGGTATTGCCTATTGGATTTACGTTGCATTGGACTGAGCGTTTTACTTAAGTTTTGGTTTTATTGTAACCTATGATTATACAAATTGTGTTCTTGCTTTAGTAACCTATTATTACATAGGTTATGTTCTTTCTTTAAGCTCTTGCCCATCTTATCCTCTAGAGTTAGCGTGATAATAGTTTTGCTGTCAACAAAAAAATAAAAAAACCGTGATTTTTCTTTCTACTTCGTGATGTTTTATTATTATTCTTTTTATTGCTGTGTTTTGAGATCAAAAGTGTTATTGGAGATTAGGCAACAAGATGTTATATTGGATAATCTAAATGATTTAGAGTATTTTTTTTATATTTATTTATTTATTTTGTGTTGTTAGAGGTGTGAATTATTTATCCAAACTGTGAAGACTTTAAGAGAATGAAGCTTCCCCCTAATTTTTTTTAGTTACTTGTTCTTTTACTTTTGTTTGTTTGTCCAAATTCTTTGTTTTGAATATTTATTAAACGAACACTAAATTTAAAAGTGTGTTCCTGGTTCATAAGAAACTACGAATGCTACTCTTGCACTAATTTACTTTTGTGTGAAACTTGTTATGCGTTAGTTGCTAGAACTCTGATTTTCCAGTATGTAAATAAATTTTGTTGTTTACAAAACTTGTGACTCATACCATATTTTGAATATTGTATCCCATACCGAACAAAACTTTGATTCTAAACGTTTTTGCACATAAAGTAATTTTCCCTTTGATATATGAAGTTTATTTTGCTTGTTGTACAGACAAAAGATATATGTGGCGGGGACTTGTAGTATGCATATTTTTTTCCGATCATGTTTAGAAGTCAAATGCAGTATGTCTCTCGGTAGATTTTATAATACTTTGTTGTATGAGAGTAGAATCTCTAGATATTTTATGATCGAGTAATAATGCATGCTTGCTATGAGTGGAACTATGATGGGTTGGTAGCTCTTATTTTCATCTACTCGTGGTCTGTTGTCATGAACTTAATTGTTTAAGTTTGGTGTTGAGGCTTAAGATGAGTTAGTGTTTGAAATACTTAATAGTTTAAAATATTTAAGCCGTAATTAAATCTATTTTCTCTTTTGTGCTGAATTTCGAGGACGAAATTCTTTTAAGGGGTAGAGTTGTAACACCCCAACTTTTCTATAATATATTTTCTATATATCTAAATATATGTTCATGGTATAAATCTCTAATTATTATTTTAAGTGATTTTATTTGTCCATGTTACTTATTATTGTGACATTGAATTAATAAGAATTACGTGTCCCAATCTGCAGCTGGACCTCCTGGACCTCCTGCCAAGACAAGGTAGCTTGGTGGATTAGATGACTTATGCTTCCTTTTCTGGAAATATTTAATGGGAGCCCCTAATATGATTTTGACAGCTTTACGCATTATTATGCTAATTGATATACTGCTAATTGATATTATTATGCTAATTAATATCTGCCAATTAGCCCCTTTCAATACTGCTAATTGGTGAATTTGACATATGCTTCCTTTTTTGGAAATATTTAATGGGAGCCCCTAATATGATTTTGACAGCTTTACGTATTATTATGCTAATTGATATAATTATGCTAATTGATATCCCCTAATATCAATTAGCCCCTAATTAGCAGATTGAATTCAAGTATTTAAATAAATTGATAAGTATGCTAACAGCTAAATGAATTGATAAATAAATTTAAATGCTACTTCTACCGCATGAAAAAATGATGTAAGTTAGTGAGATAGTTGTGCAAGTATATGAGAAAATAATAAAGTAATTAATTACAACAATTAAAATTTCAACTGTTTTTACAAAAATTTCAACTTATTATACAATATAACCGTTACCAAGTAGTTATGTTTTCCTTTGGAAAATAAAAAGTAGCTCTACCTTAATAATGTAAAGTTACCTTGTGGTTTGGCTTTGTGAAACAACGTATTTTTTCAGATTAAATTAGTGAACTTCACTGTTGTATATAATGCTACCAGTGCTATAAAACTCCCAGAGTGGTAGGGTCTAAGAAGGGGTAGGATTCATCTGGGGTAAATTGTAGGGCAATTAATACGTGGGAAAGTGTTACGTATGATATAGTGCTAATTGATGCTTGAAACAGTAACGCCAGGGTTTCAAAAGTCAGCTTGAGTCATTCCATACACATAATGACAATCATTTATTATAACCTTCCTCTTATGTTAACACTTAACCACATCAACAAGGGGAAAAAGGAAAAGAAGAAGCAATGTGACATGTATCTAGTCGTGTTTCATGAGTATCCATCAAAGGGTACACAAAATGTCCCACACCACTTTTTTTGTTTGGAGGGGGTCCCACACCACATTGTGTGTCTTTTGTTTGAATTGACAAATTTCTACATTGTCCTCTAGTGAGGAATGAACATTGAACTTTTACATTGCTTTTGTCTTAAATGCCACCCTTTGGAACAATTAAGGACCATGTATCTACTAGACTTGACTTACTATGAATAACTCACTCAAAAAATAGATATTTCAACTATTAATGCATAATCAAGGGTCCGTTTACGGTGCGCATGGTCACTAGGTCCTCGCACGGTGGGAGGGGAAGGTAATTTTTTTTT
>Ga0315913_1006832_pt1 | contig 13768 bp, 11 predicted proteins | sample MpolsnodulesMG_FD_207736 | JGI IMG/M metagenome (GOLD analysis project Ga0315913, IMG submission 207736) | Medicago polymorpha root nodule microbial communities from Los Angeles, California, United States - small nodules | ecosystem: Host-associated > Plants > Roots > Nodule | place: USA... | reverse complement strand
CAAATCACCTCGAGGTCGTCACCTTCGATGCATTAACACATCGTATGTAAGATTTCTCACCCCGTCTTACATTTGGATATAAATATCCGTCACCGTCACCATCACCATCAGTCATGTATGCATGAACATATGACTCGACTCAATGCATATGTTCACACAAACAATATCACCAACATATATGCATATATGAATTCATCACTAATTCATCGTCACACGACATATATGCAATCACCAACACATTCACAATTCAGTTAACATTTATGTGTTCACCAATCACAACTCAATCCACAAACATATATGCATTCATTACATTAACTTCTTCAAATGCACCAAGACTCACTTGAAGGGTTTTCATCACAAATCAAAATCCATAAGGTATTTTCAAATCAATTTAGAGCCAATGGGAAGCTAGTGAAACCCTTAAAAACTTTAATGTTCATACTAAGAGTCAATCCAAACCAGAAACATGTGAAAAGGACCCAAAAAGCAGACCAGAAAAACTGGAACTGAGGCAACTCGCCTCCCAAGCTGAGTAGCTCGCCGTGGCGGGCAGAGTACCCTCTCTGTCACCACGTTGCTCGCTGTGGCGAGTGGTCCTGCTCGTCGTGGCGGGCAAAACATGCCCCCTGTGACACGATGCTCGCCGTGGCGGGCAAACATGGCTCTCTGTGACCATGTTGCGCGCCTCGCGCGCAAGCTTACTCGCCGTGGCGAGTACTGACAGTTGGCTGTCACGAAAAACTCATTCTCCATCCCAAAATCCCAATTTTGAATCCCCCAAACCCAAATTTGATTCCAGGGTTTTCCAAAATGTTTCCATGCACTAAAAGAGATTCAAAACCATATGAAATTTGAGCCAAAACATCTTTCAAATCAAAAATCCCCATTTGACCCATTTTTGTAAACACTCACAAGAACACACCAATTTCTCAACAAATCTCAATGATTATGATCACTCAAGGTTCCAATCATCAATAATAACATCTCTCAACAACAACAACAACAGTTCACATGATTTTACAACAATTCATCAACAACAACAACAACACCCATTTTAAGTGAAAAATGCAAAGTATAAACATAAGCATGTTTTGAGCATGTAATTTCATCATCAACAAATCACTTAACATCAATTTCACATACTCAAACATTACATCAAAACCTAAGCACAAATTTCATCAATTAAACTCAAGATAATCACCTATACAATAATCACTTATGCATAGAATTGGGGAAGAAAACTACAACTATTGATTACAATTGAAAACTAACCCCCTTACCTTAATTAGCAACAACACTTGCACAAGCTTCACTTTAGCTCCCAAGGTTCCCTTCAATTCTTCTTCTCTACCCTTTCTTCTTCTAGCCTCTTCTCTATCTTTCTCTCCCAATTGCAAAAGATTATTATATTCCACCCTAGATTCCAAATGACTAGGTTTATATAGTGCTCCCATTTGGGCCTAACCCAATCAATTGTTCTAATGGGCTTACAATCTTAATAAACTAGCCCCTAAGTTTTCTATTCCCAACAGTTAATGTTATCGATTAATTACCGGTCTAACTTAATTACCGCTACCGAATAGTAACTTAGTAAAATAATAATGTTCTCCCTAGAAACACTTAAGAAAATAATCCCCACCGTAAAATTACTATTTTACCCCTGCTCTCAAAATTACCAAAATACCCCTGAGTCTAAAATGACCATATTACCCCTCTGCACCGAAACCACTAATCCTAACCCAGAATACACACAGAGGCAATTAACCACATATAAGCACAATCAACACACATAAAAACAATTAAATTAAATATAGCGAAAAACGGGCTGTTACAGTAACTAGCTTAAAAAAGATTCTTAAAAAGAGAAACAAAAAAGACAATGACATGTTTAAGGTACAAAACATGTAATAAAGACAAACTCTTAAGGAAACAGTATTTGGAATGATGAAAGTAGGTGTAAATTAGTGAAGGTTGCTAACTTGCACCATAATAATTTTAGGTGGGTGTAGCTTGCTAACTTGCACCTTAGTGTTTTTAGGTGGATGTAAGTTAGCAGCCCCCATATATATGTGTGTGTGTGTGTGTGAGTGCGCGCGTGCGTGTGCGTTGCAGGGTGTGAAACATAGGCGTTGTGATAAAATGAAACATATATCATCTGTCTCTAATTATAAAGCCTTCATTGGAAAAATAGTTTCTCACTAAACATAATGAGATTAGTGCAGAAGATGAGACAAAAGATACATGTTATATTAGTCCCTGCACTTTGGTATTGATCCCTCAATTTTTATTTTTTAAAAAAAAAAATTCAATGAAATTATTATGTTTTAATTATTGTTTTATTCATTATTTTTATTGAAAATAATCATAAAAATTATAAAATCAAAAAAATCTTTTTAAAAAAATTAAGCTTTAATTGTATCACCCTCATCAACTTAAGGGGTGGGAATGACGCCCCAAAATTCAACTTCTATAAACTAGTATTAATACTTCCTTATTAAAATATCATAAAATGGTAATTTTATATTTTAATATTTAATTCTTTTATTCTATTTTTATCTGAAAAATCCAAAACAATCTGAATTCAAATAATGCTACTCAAAGCATAAGACTGCCAAAAAATAGTAAATGTTACTACAAAACATTTAGGCGTAAATCCTCTATACATACATTTGAGAGTGTTTAAAATGAACAATACACATGACATATCAAAATCAAATTCAAAGGAAAAGTTACATGTGGCAATGTAAGGTTGAATCAAAAAAGACATAGTTCAATTACACCATTTAAGACAAACTTTTTTTAATGACACCTTTTATGACATACTAAAGCAACAAAGTATAACCAACAATCAAATAAAAATCTTCAACAACGAAATTTTGAAAAGTAATCTAAATAAATAATTATTTGAAATGACATAATTTCAAAATTAAAAAACTAGAATAATTATTTTGTAAATTTGCAAAAATAGATTTTTTTTAATTTATGATATAATATATATTTATTTATAAGATATATTTTGCATTAATTGAAAAAATCACAATCTCAAATGACTACATTACTTCTTGCATATGAATATTTTTTTTGGTTAAAATTAAAAAATTAAAAATACGAGATAAATATAAAAAAAAAAGAAGAGGGAAAGCATTTTTGGTATAATAATAAATATCTTTGAAATAAACAAGAGACTATTATTTTTCAATAAAACTATATGTTTGTCATTGATAAATAAAAAAAATACTGGACAAGTTTTTATGAAGAGAAGGAAATACAAGCCTTGGATTGGGGGGCAACAACCTAAACCAGTAACCAGCAAAAGCAAAACCCAACAATTCAGTACAAAAATGGTAATAAAAGAGAACAATCATAAACAACCATTACCACATACAATCCAGCGAACCCACGTAGGGGCGCGATAATCCAGCGAACGTAGTGACAGGAAATCGAATTGCAAAAAAATGCATAATGAATATTTTTGAGCATTTAAATAGGCGTATGGATCGTCTGCCAACATAGAAATGACCCAAGTTTCAACAACTATCTTCAAAGTATCCAAAGACCATAAACGTCATTTCGAGTTAAAGCAACCAATTACGAACCGAATCCAAAAAGTCGTAGTGGTCTTGAAACTTCAGTCGCAGTCCAGGCCAAGGGATGAACACACGACATAAATCTACCACTGTCCACCAACGATGCAAGAAGCAACCACGACAGATAAAATCTTTTAGGTATGATGAACGACTATTACCGTCAACATGGAGCATCTACGCACCTAGCTCTTTTGAGCAACATCAGGATAAATCAGTCATGTTGAATCGAGATATGCATCCAACAGAACAACGCCAGAACTAAATAATCCATATCTTCAATCCAAAAAACCAGATTCAAGATTTTCAGACAAAATCACAGAGCCGAAACAAAGTCACCACCCATCTTCATCTCCAGGAAACAAAACGAAAACAAATGCCAATAAACAAAAATAAAAAAAAACATAGCAAAAACCAAATCGAGACTAACTCATAATCGCGTCAACACCAGAGCTCTACAAGACAACGTTGAACGAAACCAGTGACCACAATAGAATCAACACACACCACGACTTTGAAAGGACATTCGCTGCGGCACTTCATCGACGACGATCTGACACCCATAAATATATTTTTCATTTATACATAAAAATACAGGACATATATTTACCACTGATAAACATAAAAAACATGTGACACATATTTGTCATCATTGCGGCAAAAAAATATTAACATATTATTTTTGACGAAAAAAAATACTGACATATAAATAAAAAAATAAAAAAATAAAAAAATTTGAGATTGAAAAATAATAGTCTATCTCTCGTGCATTGCACGGATTAACACACTAGTGTTACTACAAATCATTTAATGAACAAAACAATAATTAAAACATAATAATTTCATTGAAAGTTTTTCTAAAAAAATAAATTAATTAATTAGGGACCAATACCAAAATGCAGGGACTAATATCAAAAAATGTTGAAAGTGCAGGGACTAATGATATTTTTAAGTAAAAAAATAATGAATAAAATAATAATAAAAAAGTTGATTTTTTTGTCTTTTAGTGTGCCACGTGGCGTGTCATGATTGGCCCACGTGGCACACCGTTAGTTTTGGTTTTTTTTTTTTAACTGAGAGTTAACAGACGGACTAAAGCCAAAAGTTTAAAAGTGTGGAGGGACCAATGCCAAACAAAAAAAAGCGCATGAACCAATGCCAAAATTGAGTGAAAGTGTAAGGACTAGACACACATTTAAACCTATTTTTAATTTCCTAAAAAGTGCAGATTTTAATTTCCTTTGTAATTAGTATACTGTTTGAATCATCCACGCTTGTGGTTTTTAAAATTGAGTTTGATTCAATGAAGAATTCACCACTTTGAGCTTAGAGAATAACTTTGTTCCAATTTATTTGTTTCAAAAATTAAAAGTTGTATCTTTTTAGTCTTTAAATTCAGAGTGGATTTTGAGGATTTTTTTTTCCTTCACGGACTAGGAATAAGTTTTCATGATCGATGCATAATTGCAAATTAATTATGGAATCAAAGGTAGAATTGATAGATGAAATCTTAATTAAAGCTGATGTTTTTAGTACATAAAAAAAAGATAGAAAAAGACTAAGTCTATAGACTTAAGTCATTACTCTACAAGAGAGTATTGTAGAGAGAGATTCAACAACTTTCTTCCCTATGTATGCATAATCCAAGTTTCCTTGATTTTTGAATCACTAACCAATTATTATGTAATACTAAGTGTATTATTATTGTCCAATTGGCTCAACCAATTATATGTTATGCCAAGTGTATTTCCTCATATAATTCTTTTCATAATTTTGTAATGAATTTTTTCCTTACATAAACCAAATTAACCACTAATAAATTAGGTTTTAACGTTTTAGAAGAGACAAGAAAGCAAAAATCAAATGAGACAATAAATGTATCCCTACCGTACGTTGCAGCCGTAACGACGTTTCGTCGCCGCGTAATAAGATTTTGCAGTCGTTGTGTTAAAACGGAGAAGAACGGTATCATACACTACATACACCTTTATGTGGCGGCCATTTTCACGGTAACAATCTCACATCCTTGACATACTTGAAACTCTGAAAATCACCCGCAAGGACCATTTTCATTAATCACTTTGCTAATCACTCCAAGCTTCAGGATCTATATATTTCCTCAGAAAGCATTGGAGAACACATTGAAACTTAAAAAACAAAGGAAGAGTCATTACTAGTTTTCTTTCATATCAATATAATTTGATACTGTTAGACCTTACCGGAAACAAAATAGTTGGCTCATTCCCAAGTTGGTTGATACATAATGATGATATACAATATTTGGATATAACAAACAATAACTTAGGCTGTTTCCTTCCATGGTTTATCTATTTGGACTTGTCTGGAATAGCTTTGAATGAGAATGATCTCTCTGGATCTATACCATTTGAATTGTCTGGAAGTTCACAGCTGAAACTTCTAGACTTGAGGAGAACAAGTTTTCAGGTTACATTCCCAACTGGATGGATAATCTCTCAGAGTTGTGTATTCCAATTCAATTGTGTCGTTTAAAAAAGATCAACATGATGGACCTATCACTGAACATGTTCAATGCTTCAATACCATCTTGCTTCAAAAATTTCTCATCTGGAACGAGACAATACGATGTTGAGTACAATCCTATGGCAGAATGATTCTCTCTTCTATGGCAGAATGATATTTCCACTTCTTTTACATGATTCAGTGACAGAAGATATACACTTGGAAGTAGAGTTCACAACAAAGCACAATGATTACTTTTACAAAAAAAAAAAAAAATTACTTTTTAGAAAGGTAAAATCATGTAGATCATGACTGGATTGGATTTACCATGCAATAATCTAACAGGTATCATCCCTTCTCAAATTGGAGACCTAAAACAAATAAGAGCCTTCAATTTATCGCATAATTACTTTTTCTACAATAACTTGAGTGGTAAGATTCCTTATGGACTATCCTAGTTGAACTTTTTATCAATCTTCTATGTGTCTTATAACAACCTTTCTGGAACACCACCTTGTACATGACAGTTTTCAGACTTTGATGAGGAATTTTGAAGAGGTAATCCCGGTGTTTGGGACCACTCCTCAATCGAAGTGTGAAGGTGTTGAGTCTTCACCGTCGTCTCAATCCAATGACAATGGAGAAAAGGAAACTGGTGCGGACATGATATCATTTTATTGGAGTTTCATAGCATCTTACATAACAATATTGTTGGCCTTCATAACAGTGTTGTGCATCAATGCACGTTGGCGTATGGCTTGGTTTTATTACATCAGTAAGTTTATGTGAAGATTTTTTTCAACATTTCCGTTGTATTGAAGAGTGTCCATAGTACCTGTTGAAACTTTACGTGGAGTCTCAAATATTTGGATACTGTAATTTTTATATTTACCTTTAATTTCAGACAGTTTGATGCCGAGACATTGGATATTCTAATGTTTATATTTACCTTTAATTTCAATACTATCAAATATGTTATTGTTTTTTTTTTTTTTTCTGTTTATTTTTTCATATTACAGCTTATATATAATTTACTCTATGTTGTCAGTCTGTAATAGCAATCAGAAGAAGAATTCTGTCATTCTGAAGATCAAAAGTATGCAGACTTGGCAATATTGGAGACTGCATATGAACTTAATATCAATCATGTTTTTATTCATATAGTTCTGATGTAATTGGAAAGATGTGTATGTCATGTTTATTAAAATTCTAATCATTTTCCTATGTTTAAACAACATAATTCATGCCAGTTTCTCTTACATGGTCACACAAAGAAGCAAAATGTGACCAAGGAAAAAAAGAGAGAGCAAGCTAGAGATAAAACATGTATTTTAACCCTTAAGAGACAATATTCTTTAAGGGAGTGTTGGAGTGTACAGATCAATTCTCTTCAATTTTAATGGTGATCACTGAATCCATAGTTCTATTGTTTAGAAAATTTGAGTACCAAACAGAAGAAATTCATTTTCTGTCTAGCTTGGGTTTCAATGGGTTAATTTTTGCACAACCGATCCCGACCAGAAACAAGCGCTTATACTCTGTTTTTTCATAGATTTTAATCAGTTTGGATCCGACCGTTTCACCTGAATAGTAGTCGGTTTGAACGGGTTGTAGGTTTTGGCTCATGCCTTATACGGATCTTGTCATGTTAATAGTCTCATTGAAATGTGGTTGTACTTGTACACTTGTACTAGTTATTTATGTTATCAATTATCTTAGTACTGGACCTCGACTAAGTATCAATTTGCTAGAGTATTATTGAAAAGACGAAAAGAAAAAGAGCAAAAACTGTTTATTAGTCGAGAGCATGCTCTGTCGATGGAATCATTGCCTTCTAGAGCCTTATGTACAATACTAACTCCGATTTAACTGTGTAGTACGTACACATTTATTATGAATAAGAAACACAGAAGTCCTTCAAAAAAAAAAAAAAAAAAAGAAACACTGAAGATACTATGAAATTTATTAAGTCGATCATATAACCTGAAGGATGAACTTGAGATATCCCCTTATGATCTTATCAATTTACTGAAATATTCCAAGTGAGCCTTCGCCCGAACCTTTTGAACCCTGGCACGCTGAAATACAATTCTTACAAATTTTTATTTTTAAGCTAACCAAAGTACGACTTCAGCTTAACAAAAAATATTTAAGAACTGGTATCTTGTAGATGCGGTTCCTTTGAAGATGAAAAAGCTAGTGATTCATATATCTCACTTGTAACACGTATTTTATTTTTTAAACTTGTAATAGCATTTCTATCTTTTATCTATGTTGAACTTGCCTTTGAATAGTGATTGTTTTAGATCTACACTACTTTTTATTTTTCAATCCAATTTGCACTCTACAGGTAAATCAATGCCATTAATATTTGCCTTTAGTTTTCTTTTGTCAATAATTAATTCTTTAACCACTAAATCAGTTCATGTCTTTGTATAAGTCACTCTTAAATCAGTCTATAACTCTAATAATATTTTAAACTAGTGTCTATCTTTGTCAAAAGTTTCTCAACCACTCGTCATGTGACAAAAACATAAAGGGAAGGACCTAAGTGACACTGACAAACTTTTTCCAAAGTGTTTTTGTAAGTAATTCATTATGATACCCTATGTTTTACAGTTGCTTTCATGATGTTATTGTTTTTCATTGAAAGGTTTAGCTCTCGTATTAACATTTTCGTTCTTTTCTGTAAAAGTAACTTCTTATATTTTTCTGATGCCTTGAATGTCAATGTATCTTACTTTGTTTATATCCATGAGATTACGAGTAGCTGTTGAACCAGGATGCAGAACAATGGCAGAAGTATATGACATTGATTAGCATGTTTAAGCATTTTCATGAGATCTGTCTGATTTAATGAACAAAATCACTTTTCTAGGTCGCATTGAGCATGGTAAGAGAGGAAGGTTTTGCATCTTTCTACTATGGCCTTCGACCGTCACTTATTGAAATATATTCCAGTTAACTTTTGTGTTTTTGACTTTGGAGTTCATTAATAATCTCTTATCTTTCTACAAAAGAAGTCGTTACTAGAGAAGTCGCAACACCATGCTTTCAAAATTCAGCATCACTTGCAACACTTATAAGTCAATAAAAAATGCCATTTCAGGTTAGTTATGATTGCCCATAAGCTTTCTTTCTAGCATCATCATTTAATAGTCATGGACACACTGATATATGTGCACACCTTATAGTTGTATGATTTCAATTAGTAACAAATTTAAAAGATTATTTCTGTTTATTGGTGCAAAAATTGAAATACTCCTTGAGCTGTTATAATCAGTGTGAAGCACACACTGGTGGAGAATATTTGAAGCTTCAATGCTTCAGTGTTCACGTATAACTGCGACATTAATATTATGGTCGATGCAGGTATCGTGGCACTGGATGGAGATATTGGCTTGTGCCGAGGATTTGTGATCTAATATTTCTACTCGATTACCTTTCCTTAGATTCCAATAGTTGATATTTAAATGACATCTTGATGAAAATGAAGTACATAAAATCCTGTTTAAAACTGGTTTTATTGTTTAAGATTGCTATTCACAATCCACTAAGTAAGAACACACACTCACATCATAACTAAGATACATTTAGCTACTAATGGGTAATTTGTTTTACTACTAATAGCAAGTGTTGGCCTTTTTGTGTGCCAAGAATGTTTGGCTTAAGTGTTGTTTTTTTCTTGTGGGAGACCATGTTGTTCTAGTTTTAGTAGATAGTTTAATGTAATTCCTCTCTTTTCCTTATTGGACTTCTCTATTGTAATCTAATTTCAACCTTGGGTACTTCTCTATTGTAATCCTTTTTCGTTTGAGGAACCGGTTCATGAAATAAATAAAAACTTGCATCTAGTTGTTTTCTTATAACTTGCATCTCAGTATTGTTCCTTCTATTAAGCAAACTCTCATGTTGAGTTTATTAGGAGATAAGCGAATGAGGTTGTCCATGAATTGGCAAAGGCAGACACTTCCTTGACCAGCTTCTGAATTTTTACTGATGTACCAACATGTATCCACAATTTGATTTATAAAGAAATGCTATAAGTTTTTTGCACACTCCTACCTAAACAATACCAATCGAACTCAACATCAAGAACACAATAACACAACTTAAAATTGGCATATGATGATATACTTGTTTTTTCTTTGGAAGATCTTTCTTATGATCTGAATGGCAACTTTAGCTATTCTAGCTATGGGTAATCAACAATGTCATTACTTATTGTCCTCCTAAAAATCAACGGTGCAAGGCTACCACTGATTGTCTTTCAAATTCAAATTGGCTGGAGCAGATCATTTATTTTTTTCCCTCAAACGAGAAAGAAATGTAGAAAGAGTTTTTCATTTTTTTACAACAGAGCTTATTTTACGCAGTTGCTTGGTTGGAATTATTCACAAACAATATAAAATGTGTTTTGTCATTCTAGTCATTTTGCAACACGTATTAAGTAATGTAACTAATATATTGTATATGAAATATATATTATGAGCAGATTTACACATTTGTCTTAAAATGACTGAAATTAATAAATAGGTAAAACAACTTATAATTTGAGACAACTTTTTTTTTCTTCCAGAATTATAATTTGAGATTGAGAGAGTATTAATTAAACTAATAATGTTAACATACGTTTAGTCTTGCAAGATAACGTTTAGCATCTTTGTCAAATGTCATCTTCTCTACTCAACCCCAAGTATTTCTTGTGCTTCGAGGAAGTTTCTTGCAATTGAAAGGTGAATACAGGAATTTGGAGAAAAACTAAAAAATCCCAATATAATGATTCTTGCTGGACTGAAAGACACTTACAAAACTGAATGATATGTTACAATATTTTTCAGTTAACATCTTGCACTTCCTATGAGTTTAATTTATATGCGCCGTCAATTTAACGACATTTTACACTCGCAATTGTCATATCATTAAAACCATTTAACTTCATTGGTAACTACTTCTAAAATTATATAAATATGATTGATTGTGATTTGTCAATAATATAAATTTTTTTAAATTGACGGTGTATATCAAAATTAACTATGGCTACATCAAGGTTTATTATATCATATCATAGTTTAAAAAGTGAATACTTTTTCCTCTCCTCACCGATTCCTTATTTTTTCCGATGTAGGCATGAACCGAAAGTTTTCAGTTAGAAGAGACCAATGATTTTTGGGAGTTCTGATTTTCATTTCCCTGTTAGCTCAATTTTACTGACTTAGAACATAGAACAGGAATGGAAAATTCAAATACAAAATCTAGGCAATGGCTAAAACAGCATTTTAAGTATAATAGATGGGAAAAAAAATAGTATAATAGAAGGAAAAAAATTAAGATTTATTGATATTGTAAAATGATATATAAATTGGGAGAAAAAAAATTAAATTGGAAGAATTTTACTTCTTATAACTTTAATCTTATTTGACTCTAGTTAACCTTTTTTTTAATGACCGATGTTAGTATAGTTAATTACTTACTATACTATTTGTTAGAGGGAGAAGTTGAACAAATGATCTCTTTACCACTCAAATTCTTACATCCTTCCTTCAAACCACCAAAATAAGGTTACAATATTGAAAGCAACAACTAAACTACTAATGTTCACATACTTTCCATATATAGAGTCGTATGAAAAGTTAGTTGCTAACAAACTATCTTACTTGTAAACTAAGTAAAATCCATAACTAACTAACAGATTAATGAGAACAAAACAAGTTTATATATCTAACAATCACTCCCCTAATAAATTGAACACTCCTATAGCTAAGATTCAGTTTACAAACAATAAACAAATCAATCAATCTATGCTAGACAAATCACACATACATACTTTCTCCGCTAGTTTGAAAAATACTTCTAGCTTCAAAGGTTTAGTCTTGATGTCTGCTAGTTGATTAATATTTGAACTGTAATGAGCCAATTCCATAACTCCTTCTTTTGTTAAGACCCTGCGAAAATGATATGTGACATATATGTGCTTGCATCTTCCATACATCGAAAGATTCTTTGACAATTTTCCTGGTGCATATATGTACTACAGATCAGGGCTGGCCATGGGCCTGTGCAAACAGTGCTACGACACAGGACTTCAAGAATTCTGCTTTTCTCCCAATAAGATTTGCTCACTTCCAAACAAACTTTCGAAAATACCCATGTGTGAGTTAAGTCACGCATGTGTTAGTTAAACTCAGCGTATCATGACTTAAGTCATGCTGAAAATTCACACCGAATCCCAATCATTATAACAGTCACGCAGCGTGAGTTAAGTCACGCAGGGGTATTTTCGAAAGTTTGGTTGGGAGCGAGCAATTTTTGTTAGGAGAAGAGCACAATTCGAACTTCAAAGTTTTGAGGGCCTCAATTTTAAAGGCCCAAATTATGAGTTATGATTCTCTCCATTTTCCTTATTTATTACTATAGCTTTGAAGATTTTTAAAGTATGTAGTAATAATTGAAAATATTACGAGTGTTTACGGAACATTCTTTAAAGTCCTTAAATTTGTGTATTCAATGGTTTGAAAATTAAAGTATTTTACATTTTTAAGGAATAATTTCTTAATTTAAAATTCTTAATGAGAGTCTTAAAGACACTCTTAGTTGTTAGTAAAACCTTTAAATAATTAGCCCACCAAATATCATATTAATATATTTATATTCTGATAATCTTAGTAATGGAAGATATGGAGAAGATATAAAAGATAAAAGAAGATCTTAACTCCCAAATCATACAAAGAAGACCTCAAAAGTTTTACTAATTGCAATCAGCATTGATAAACAATTCTTAAAACTATATCACTTTTAAAAAATTGTACCGCACTCACTTTGTTAAAAGCAACCCCACTAGTGGAGGGCAGCTAGCTGTACGAAGAAAGCAAGAACCACTTTTTGACTTCAAGCGGTGATCAAGTAAAAAGCAAAGCATCGAAATCAGATGGCATTTAACATGGAAAAGGAGAATCTTTTTCCACCATGAGAAAGTTTTTTTAAATCATCAGATTAAAATGGAACATTGATTTTACTATAGACTGTCTACACTATATATTTTTTCTCACTGTCATCAACCTCTCAATGATGCACAACCAGGCTTAGCCATAGGAGACAAACAATCATTTTTTTTTGAAATAGCATAATCATTAATAGGCCAAGCACAAGAAGTGCATAGGCAGCAAACAGATACAACACAAAGAGTGCACATCCAATACAGGAGAGAAAAAAGGTACATGCCACCAAATTCACACTACCAGCACCGCATAGAATGAAAGAAATAACAAACAGAAGGCCAAAAAACGGGCCTGCAGTACCCCAATACACAATCAGCACTGACAGTCGAACCAAAAATGGAAAAATGGACAAACATAAATGTTTTAACCTTAAAAATTCACCTTTTTTTTTCTGACTCCATTGATTTGGCCCCTTTTTTTCAATCCTGAAATATATTTTTAATTAAATGTTGAAGATTCCTTAAACTCAAATTCTCAAGAAAAACTCATTTTTAGTACCAAATTTATCTAAAAACCCAACACGTAAATAGCAAAAGATTGCTGAAGCTTCCATAAAATAAGATCGAAGCTTGTTGGAATCAGGAAAATGGGTTAAAGATAACTGGATTTAGAAAATGGGTTAAAGCTCATTTGATTTTGGGACAATAGCTAAGATATATGCTCTGTAACTTTTGGATTTGAGAAGATAATGAAATTGTTTTTTTT
>Ga0315913_1006822_pt1 | contig 13779 bp, 8 predicted proteins | sample MpolsnodulesMG_FD_207736 | JGI IMG/M metagenome (GOLD analysis project Ga0315913, IMG submission 207736) | Medicago polymorpha root nodule microbial communities from Los Angeles, California, United States - small nodules | ecosystem: Host-associated > Plants > Roots > Nodule | place: USA... | reverse complement strand
CTCCTCCCAAGCTAACAAACGACGCCTCCACCTCCAAGCCTCCCCATCTTCACCCCACCCTAAAGCATGCATCTCTCCCACCGACAAATCCTTATGAATAGATAAGTCATACAACCTCCTAAATCTCTCCATCAACGACACCGCCCCCACCCAACAATCCGACCAAAAGAAAGTATTAAAACCATATTGTTAATATAAAATTATTTTATACCGCCATTTTAATTTGTCAATTGAGTACCTCTACGCGCAACTTCATGTATGTTTAAGATTGAATTCAAATTTAGGGGTTTAATAAAAAAATAAGTAAAGTTTGAGAAAAAATTGTTTGATTTGATCATATTCTTTAAACAAATATTTTTTAGTGGAGTTTGTTGATCAAATTGCTTAATTTATGAATGTTATTTCGTGCAATATGATAATTTGTATTTTCCCACATATGAAATGAGTATAATGATGCTTGATTAACGATCCAAAATAACTTTTTGCACACACAATCAATAAAAACATTTAGAATTGTCAAATCAATTAATGTTTTTAATTTAGATTGTGAATGTTTTAATTAATTATGTGTACAAAAATATTTTGAACCATCAAACCACCACAGTTAAACTCATATGAAATGTATGGCAATACTTCAATGTATGCACGTGTAAAATAATTTTACACATAAAACAAAATAAAATCTCACACAGAAAAGGGAGAAGAGAAGGAAATGAAAATGAAACATTGGGTCAAAAAGCAATCACAGTTCAGAGAATAATAAAGTGAAAATCTCAGAAAACTACATCAACAGCCGCCACACAAACATCAATCAATCAATCAATGGCTTCCTCTCTTGTTCCTTCCACCTCCTTCTTCCACACCAAGGTACTTTCTTCATTCTCATTTTTCCCAAAAAACTTGTTTTTTCATAACCCTTTTGCCCAAAAGTCTTAACTTTACACTTATTTTCATTTTCAGAAGGATCTGTCTCTCTCTGCTTTCTCATCATCATCTTCTCAACGATGTCAAAAACATGCTTCAAAGAGAATCACATGTTCTGTTGCTGCACCTCAACAGACACAGCGTCAACCTTCTTCAACTGGATCAGTTTGTTTTTTTGTATACCCTTTTGGATTTGTGATGTTTTTTTGAGTTTTGGTTGGTGATTTAGTGTTTTTTGTTTGATGGGTTTTTTAGGTGAAGACAGCTATGACTATGACTGAGAAGATAATGGCTAAAGCTTCTGAGAAGGGGCATGTTACACCTGGGGATAATATTTGGGTTGATGTTGATGTTTTGATGACTCATGATGTTTGTGGTCCTGGTTCAATTGGGATTTTTAAGAAGGAGTTTGGTCAGGATGCTAAGGTAGTTATGATTACATGTTTCATTTTCGGAGTTTTTGATTTTCTTGTGGTTGGATGATGTACGTGAAAATGGATTTTATGTGATTCAATTGGTTGAAGACTGGAATTGTAGAGATTGGTTTTAGGTAATTTGGTGACGGATTGAATTGTGCAATAATTGTTGAAGGTAATAGGGTTAGAGTCATAATTGATGTTTATCCTAATTGAGTATTCGATTTCTGCTAGATAGCTATGAATAGTGTTGTCGCAGAAAACAACGATTTGTTCAAATTTAGCTGCACAACAGTGTTATAGCGCCGCTATAGCCACTATTTGACAACATTTTGTACTAATTAGCCTATTGTTGAACAAAACAATAGTAATTTGTTCAAATTCCGCTATGCTATAGACTATAGTACTATAGTGCTGCTATTTAACAACACTTTAGAGAGTTTTGTGAATTTGGAAGTCATGTGAGTTGTGCTAGCTTTCTGATTTACTCAGAAGGGATATACATTTGCTAGGAATGACTTCAAAATAAATTTTCATGTTTAGTTTTGCACTTGTTCATGTCCCTGACATACATGGTTTTGTTTCTTTTACCTTGAAAGTTATTTTTGGTATATAACCATGTATTAGTAGCAATAAAGAAAAAATATCGTGGATTATAAATCATGTGATATATAGGAGGATTGTAGTTTTGCTAGGTTTGCTGCATTGTCATTCTCCGTATATGCTATATTGCTGAGATCTAAGTTTTGTGATTTCTCGACTGTGTTGTTCCTTTGAAGGTTTGGGATCGTGAAAAGGTTGTAATAATACCTGACCACTATATATTCACAAGCGATGAACGTGCGAATCGCAATGTTGACATACTCAGAGATTTCTGCCATGAGCAAGATATCAAGTACTTTTATGATATTAAAGATCTTAGTAATTTTAAGGTATGCATTCTTATGATTTTTCAATATAGATTTGGATGTTTCAATGCATAAAGAGTGTTGTAATATGAATGATATTCTTGGACATTGAATGTTAATGCAGGTGAATCCAGATTACAAAGGTGTTTGTCATATTGCTCTTGCTCAGGAAGGTCATTGCAGGCCAGGAGAGGTTCGATTAGTTTAACAAGTTATTTGAAAGAACAATGAAGTATTGTTCATTTGTTAAGATAGAATTTGATTCATGTTTTGCTAATTAGGTTCTTTCTGCAGGTTCTCTTGGGCACTGATTCTCACACTTGTACTGCTGGAGCATTTGGTCAATTTGCAACAGGGATTGGTAATACTGATGCCGGTTTTGTGTTGGGAGCAGGGAAGCTTTTGCTTAAGGTAATTTTATGTTTCACTAAGTTCTAGAACACCGTTGTTCAGAGTTCCTATATCATGATATTTTTTTACTTTCACGGCCACACTATTGTACTTTACTTTCTCAGTATAACCTGGTTTGAAAAGTATAACCTAGCTTCTTGGGAACACTGGTTTGCATAAACAATCAATAAAAAGTGTAGCTTTATTTCAGAATGTTTTTAAACATTAATATAACCACTCTTGCTCCTTTTCCATCAGAACTCTAAGATTACATTACATGTATAAATTTACTGAACAAATTCCTAAGCAACAGCTTTCAGCCATAAAATGACTTATTTGATCGAAACATGTTCTTGATCGCATCAGAGCAACAAACTTTTGTATTTTCTTCGTAGTTAATTTCTTTGTAAGTCATCGTGAAGAAATATGTTCATCACATCCAGCTGATACTTGGGATTTTTGTGAGAGGTATCCCAGGAAATAAAGTAGAATAGATTAACTGATGTCAACTATACAAAAGAAAGAATCGGTATAGTTACATTTACATCTTAAATTTATGCATACCCTTTGCGACTAGGAGGGTTTTCAATTGAGCATTAGGTTCATTAAGATTTAATTTTAAAGCATAAACTTACCTACAACCAATAGTCGTTGGACCATGGTCTAGTGGCTCAATTTATCGACTAGATTGCTGTCTAGTCTATGTTTAATATCTATGCCTTAGAGGGTTCCGCGTACATTGAAACAGTCCCCTATGATATCAAAATATAGGGCATTTTGTTACCATAAATTAGATGTACGTAGATTGTAACAATGGAACAAGATTGCTTACAAAAAAACATCTTGACTTGAATAACTCCCCATCGGGATTTGAACTCATCTGTTGCAAATTAAACAGCAATTGTGTTGTTATGTGGGAAAATAATTGGAGATAATATTGGAGCGAACGAAATAGATAATAAAAAATTAAGGATTTTCTTGAAGCTTTTGGACAAAGAACAAAAATGGAAAAATACCTTTTTATTTATCTTAGATCCCATATTAATGCAGGTGCCTCCAACTTTGAGATTTGTAATGGATGGAGAAATGCCAAATTATTTGCTTGCCAAAGATTTGATTCTGCAAGTAAGTGTCCTGGATTGTAGTTAGCTTGTTTGCATACATTAGCAATATGGAGATTACATTCTTACATGAGTGAATCATTTACCTTACAGATTATTGGTGAAATAAGTGTGGCTGGTGCAACCTACAAATCTATGGAATTTGTTGGCTCAACTGTTGAAAGTCTAAACGTAAGTATGCTAAGAGAAGATGTTATGCTATGCCGTGATGTAACTCTCAATGTTTCTTCAATTGCTGATTTTTTTTTTATTTTTGCTGTGTTGATAACTTGTCCCTTTTGGATAGATGGAAGAACGGATGACATTGTGCAACATGGTTGTTGAAGCTGGAGGAAAGAATGGTGTTATTCCTCCAGATAGCATTACATATAAATATCTTGAGGTTTGTTCTATTGAGTAGATGCACTGAAATTATATTGTTTGAATTTTACTTGAACTTCATCTCATTGTTTTATTTTTAAGTTAGCAATAGACATTGTTGGAACTTCTAGTAAGTATCATATAATATGATAATATCTTGAATTCTTGATTGTATTTAAGAATGGTTTAGGTAGCGTTCTGTAGATAGTAATGGACAGAAATAGAACTGTGGACTGTGTTCTGTGTTTGGTGCAATTGAAAGTAAAACATAATAGAAATGATAGTAGAGGTAGGAAAGTGGTACGTGTTGGTTCCATCAAGAAGGGTGGAACCAAAGAGAGCGTTACAAATCAGGTTGTTCTTTTCCGTTTTGTCTTCATGCCAAATGCTACATTAAAGTAGGGTAAAGCATCGAACAGGTTCGGGCTCAAATTCGTCATACCGAATGAAATCGAGAGGTTCATTTGAAGACCTGCTTTCGATCACATACAATCTCGTTTGGGCGGGTCTCGGGTTAGACAGTTGAACTGTTGGGTTGGGGCGGGTAAGGACCTCACAAAATGGAGTGAAAGCTTTAAAAAGATGGTGGAATGGAATAACTCCCTTGCAGTCTGTGCAGAGTTTCACAGTAACGAACAATGCAGTATTAAACATTTGATGTTTCTCTTATATGGGTTGGGAGATATATTTTGATGGTGGCAACTTGGAGTTTTATCGCAGAAGAATGTGACGTAGTAGAGACGAGACTTTGTATTCTCTACATGACTCAAGAAGAAGACCAAAATGTTGCTTTTTATTTACTAAATATAATAAATAATTGAAATTAAGGAATACTGGTTGGTAAAGAAATTAATTTTTAATTATTTAAGAATTTATGCCATGTGCTTTTGTGGGTCTCGATGACGGGTATGAAACTATAGGTTTGCTTTTTCTAAGTGTTTGTCTACTTCTTTTGACGTCAAAATGCTGTCATTAGATAAGGTAGTGTAAAGCAGTGTACAAAACATGTCAGTGTTCAGCTGGGCTTGGATTTCTACGAAATAAATTCTAAAAACCGCACCCGCCCATTAGTACCCATGCAAGACTGAAAAACTTGAACTGTTAACCCGCAAACCATTTGAATCCGACCGATCATGTTATTTCACTCTTGGGTTTCGGGCAGGTCAATGGTTTCTGCTCAGCCCTAAATTAGAGTATCTTTATTGAACTCTTTTCAGTGATTACTTCATTTTATTGTATTTTTTTTTTTTGCGATATGTTTTCCTTATTGATATGAATTAGGAGTCATAATGTACCAACTCTATTCACGCCTTACCTTTATAAACTGTTTAAAGAGTCCCACATTGCAAGAGAGATGGCTTGAACATGTGTTTATAAGTGAGGGCAATCGTCATCTCACAAGCCTGTTTTGCGGGGTTGTGTACTGTTGACTAAAGACTAGAGAGGGCCTGAAATTGCACCACCACTTTAGCTTCAACATGCCACCATGCGCTACCTGCGAAAATCTAATAAGCTTTGCATTTTTGTGTTTGAGGGTGTGTCCAGAGAGCAAAGATATCTCTAATTGGTCTCTTCTCATCCATTTGCCCTCAGTTTCTCGACCGACGATTTCGCTGTGGCTACAATCTTAGATTGTCACATCCTATTTATCTTGGGTGTGTGGGAATGCAAGGAATCCTCATTCTTTCCACAGTCACAATTGTTTGCATTGTTATACTATCTCTGTTGTTCAGCCCCGCCACCACTGTTCTAAACCTCAACAGTCTGTTTGAACAAATCGCTATTGTTTCTACTATATGTTTTTTTAGTACAAATGTTGTCAAATAGTGACTATGGTTGTGCTAAAGCTCTGTTGCATAATGAAATTTGAGCAAACTGCTATTTTCCACAATCCGCGATCAACAACACTAATCCAACCTCTCACACATATGTTACCTATACCAATAGCATGTTACACACGCTCATAATTAATTATTAATAGAATACAACTCAACATCACCCATAGAGAAAACCAGAGGCACATTCTCCGTTCAAAGCAACAAACTAGTGGTGACTTCTCTTTCCTTAGGCTTTGTTTGCGAGTTTTGAGGGGAGGGGAAGGAAAGGCTTAGGAGGGGAAGGGAAGGGAAGGAAGGGAAGGGAGAAAGGAGGGAAAGCCTTTCCCTTGTTTGGGAGTTAAAGAAACCAACAAGGAAAGGAGATGGAGGGCTTATGTGATAATTTTACTATTTTACCATTTTTTCTCTTAAAATCAATACATTGTGATATACTTTGTAATTTATCTTGTAAATTATAATTGGAATTTTGAATTATTATGAGGACAAAATTATCAATTTGTATGTTTAACCCCCCAAAACCCCCCAATTTGGGGGAACTTTAAAATTGGACAAATGAAGCCCTTCAAAACCCCCCAAAACCTTTCCCAATTTTAAAACTCCCAAACAAGGGTTTACCTCTCCATAAGCCTTTCCTTCCCTTCCCCTCCCCTCCAAAACCCAACTCGCAAACAAAGCCTTAGACTACCGCTGTAGTGGTGATTTCTCACATATGAATGATACCAGTAGTGACTTCTCTTTTCATTAGCTACCACTGTTCTAATATTTGCTACAATACAACCCGCACTATCCGTAAACCATTAAGTTTCCAAATTTATTCGTTCTCTGGTCTCTTATGTTTTCTTGCTCTTTGAAGCTTTTAAATGCTTGTTTTGAAGAAGTGCTGGTTTTTTACTTTGCTAGATTGCTTGCCTAGAATTTGGTCAGGCTGATGATCATCACAACTGTCTCGCTGAGTTATATTTTCAGCTAGGTTTTATAGAGTGTTCTTCATGTTTATGTTATTTCCTTTTTGTTGACTATTCACCAGTAATAACGAGGTTACAACTTGGTATGATTTACCTTGAGAGTGTTAGAATATCTAGTAAATATCTCATAAATTCTTGATTTTATAGAATAGTTTAAAGCATTTTAGACTATGATCCTGTTTGGATAAACAACTTAATTAAAAGCTTTTTTCATATAAGTGCTTATGCTTAAGCTGTTTTTATAACAAAAAATAAAATAAAGTCAACCGTTTTCATATAAGCTGTTTTCATAAGCTATCTTAGAGAGCTTATCGTAATAAGCTGAAAACAGCTTATAAACATTCCATAAACTGATTCAATAAGTTCACCTAAACAGTATCGCAAGTGTTCAAATCAAGCCAATCCAAACAGGCTCTACCTCAATGACATAATGATCAACTTATGTAATTGTTTGGCTCTTCAAGCAGTTAGTTCTCTGTCTATCATGTGTAATCTTCGTTATGATGTATTGTGGCGAAAGTGTCATGTTTTTCTTATTATTGGTTTCCTATAATTAATCTTGCCTGTTGAACATGGTGTTGTATGCGCAATTTCCCTTGAATGTTGCTTTCCCTTTTGCATATTGCATTCATGTCCTACTCGGCACTGCATTTAATGTTGTTTCCATTTTCTTTTTAGGGCAAGACATCTGTGCCATATGAACCAGTATACAGTGACCAGCAAGCAAGGTAGACAAAGTTTTCAATTTCTTTTTATTTTCCCCCTTTATATTCAGTGTTTAGGGATACCTAATGCTCCATCAATCACTTTGAATTGATTAATTTAATTTGTTAACTTGATAAATTTGATGAGCAAGTGGTGGTTTATAAATGCCATTCTGTTGATAGAAACAACAAAATAAATATTTATCATTGTAAGAAGACCCTATGGGAGCATAATTACTATTTGTGTTACACTTATTTTCTCATTATCAATCAAATAACATCTTAAAAGGGGGGCTTTATGGCTGTAGTTCAAGTTACAATAACTTCCTTGAATTCCCATGTTGCATATGAGCTTAATTTATCGAACTGAGCTTATGTGCACGCCATTTGTTTTCTCACAATTATAGTTAGCATGCATCTCTTGTAAATTAACAACTTAAAGGAAAACCAATGTTTGATATTTTATACAGGAGAAAAACTGGATATGACAATAGAAATATTAGTATCCATTGTAATCAGTTTTATTCATTACTAATACTGTTTTTTTTTTTTTTTGGAATCTAGATTTCTTTCTGAGTATAGATTTGATGTCTCAAAATTGGAGCCACTGGTTGCCAAGGTTAGTCCTTTGATTGCATTTCCATTTCAGCAATATGTTATTACTGTCTGACACGGTCATTATGTTCCTCAACTAATGTAATTGCTTCAATGTTGCAGCCTCATTCACCGGATAACCGTGCTTTGGCAAGAGAGTGCAAGGATGTGAAAATTAACAGAGTATACATAGGATCTTGTACGGGTGGAAAAACAGAAGATTTCATGGCTGCTGCAAAAGTTTTTCTAGCATCAGTATGCATCATATTTTCCTATTGCATATCTATGATATTATATTTGAAAAAAGCAGTATTTTCAATTGGTGGCCATGGTGCTACCACGGTGGAATGTCGTGGTGGATTTTTCGACAACCGCCATAGGCAACTTGTGAAGGGATGCCTTCTATGGTGGCACTGTAGGCCCCAATGGCGTGTTTATATGGTGGATATTAGGCCTTCTGCCATCAACAGCACCGAAAAAAGATGTTGGAGTTGGACTTGAAATTTTTCCTATGCTTATGGATTTTTTGTGCCAATGTCTGGTATAAATCTTACAACTATTCCCGCTAACGAAGAACATGATATCTGTATTTGCAGGGTAAAAAGGTCAAAGTTCCCACATTTCTTGTCCCTGCAACACAGAAGGTCTGCAAATAACTTCATGCTCATATATATTTGTAGCAGCTGATTCACATATATTAATAAATTTTCATTGTAAATTATGGTAGATGAATATTTTCTAATGCTCTATTAATGGAATTTCAGGTTTGGATGGACGTGTATAGTCTTCCTGTCCCTGGATCTGGTGGTAAGACTTGCTCACAGATATTTGAAGAAGCTGGCTGTGACACACCTGCTAGTCCTAGTTGTGGTGCTTGTTTGGGTGGTCCGAAAGATACTTATGCCCGCATGAATGAACCTCAGGCATGTTCCCTGCTTCTTTCCCAGCATCTTTTAATATATTTTTGGTGTGCTGTTGGCTTTTTTGTGGTGCCAACCTAGCTGAGATGATAATTACCTTGTAATTTTTTAAGAGAAATCATCACACCCCTAATTGAACCATTCAATAAGAAAAATCAACAGCATGTGAAACCAACCATTTCTTTGTAATTAATGAGAACTCTGTTGCCCTTCTTAATGTCATACTCGGCTAGTTGATAGTGTCCTGCTTGTGAATACTTGACAAATGACTGCTGATTGCATTTATATGCTTTTTATATAAGTGATGACATTATGCATCTGAATTACATCCATTGCTGATGTGTTGGTTGTTCAGGTTTGTGTTTCAACCACAAATAGAAACTTTCCGGGGCGAATGGGACACAGGGAAGGTGAAATATATTTGGCTTCACCATATACAGCTGCAGCATCTGCATTGACGGGTTATGTTACTGATCCAAGAGAGTTCTTGCAATAAGCTATATTATCCATTTTGTATTCTATTGTATTGTATACATTGGTTAGTTTTGTATTCTCTAGCCAAACTTAGAACTTAAGCTATTAAGGTTTTACAACTCTATTGGTATTTCTTTTCAGTTGGAAAATTGTGACTGTTAATGAATTGGTTGAGTTGTAGTGACTAAAACAATAGTAGTTACTTTAGTACTTTATGAGTATCTTATGGTATTTCATTTCCTTGCTCATCTTCAATCGTTATATGATCTATACTTAGACGTATGAGATCATCAATCATGCACCATTAGTTCTTGAAAAGCAATGATAAACAAAGGTTTATAGAAATAGAAAAATTGAACTGATATTCTTATGTAATTATGACTATTGTAATTAATGATTGCTCTTTTAAGTTAAAGAGTTAAAACCATTTGATATGAAAATCAGTCATGTGTTTGTCTCTTAGCATAAAGATAAATGGTTCTATGCAACGTAAGAGGAGTCGATACATCAACCTTTCATATTTCTCCTCCTTAGGAATATCACCAATTGGCAAACCCAAATATTTGAAAGGTAATGCCCCCACCTTTTTTTTTTGAAAACTCGGTATCCGATCCAAGAATCGACTGATGCCCCCACCTTGCAACACTAACACCAACGAAAAGACTTTTGTCAAAATTTACCTTCAACCTAAAAAGCAACTTGGAGAGTAGTAGAGTAGCTTTTATGGTACAAAAATTGCGTCAACTTTTTTATTCTTTCAATAATCAGCGTATCATTTCACAAACAAAATGATCAATACACAATATTAGGTTTTTTAAAACAAATCAATTTCTTAATTTCCTTCTTCTTTTTTTTCGCCCCCTTAACACTAACTTAAAATCTTATCTTTAACCACACGTTACCCAACATCATCATCCCCAACAAAATCAAACAACCATGTTGTTTGACACCTCTTTCCTCCCTCAATATTATGTTTATCTTTTACATCTATCTATGTCGAGCAATGATATTTGAACAACCATTTGATACAACCTATTTGACAACCTTTTTCTCTCTTTTCATAGGTAAAAACAGTTGAGAGAGAAAAATGAAGATAGAGAGTAAGAATATAATGTGAGTATGAGAGAGAAAGTTATCTAAAAGTTATAAGAAAGTAATTGTACAAATATCTTTTCACATCTATGTCTATCAATTCTTGAATAACCTCTCTTTCCTCTCCCTCGTTTTTTAACCACAATTATTCCCTAAACCTCCAAATAGCCTCTACTATCATCCTAAGATCCTCATGCACCACAACTTAAATTAAAGGATACACATACTAGAGAATTATGTACCTCTAGATCTTGATGCATCCTCTTGCTCAAGTTCCTACTCATGGTTTTCAACATATGAAGTATTATTAAGACGCACAATTTGCTTTATAAGAAGTAACACGCGTATTTGACTAAAAATTTATCACTAAATATAAGTCATTTTTCAAATTACTATATACATTTATTCATTCATTGTTTGTTTTCCAAATAAACCTTTAATTAATACCTTTGGAATAGAAAAAGTCAAAATTTACTACACATACATACAAAGAACATTTTAGGTACATTCATTTGTAAAACAGACACATTAACTACACTATCAACTTTTTTAATAATAATACTACCTTCATCCCTAATTATAAGATCCTTTTGAGAATTTTTTTGTCCCTTTTTATAAGATCTCTTTGCTATTTTCAACTACATTAATTATTTCTTTATATGCATGCCCCTGTTTATTATACATCTTTTTATTCGATCAACAATAAATAACATATGGAAAACATAAACTAACTATCTCTCTTAAGGATAAAATTGTAAAAACAATAGTGATTACAAACAACTTTAATACAAATATCTACTTTCTTAATTCCCGTTATTTTAGCAAAAGGGTCTTATATATATCGACGGAGGTAGTAGTATAATATACCATTTCAAAAAATAAATTGTTCTTAATAAGCGTTAAAAAAGCAATAGTTAAAATTTATACTAAGAGACGAAGGGAGTATATTTTATATTTTTTTTGAAGTTGAGACGAAGGGAGTATTATATTCTGATTTTAGGAAGAAAAAAAATTCCTTATATGTATTACTAGTTCCATGTATTAGTTAAAATTTAATTTCCAAGATAATATAATTAATATTAATATTCCTAATTATTTGGTGAATCGGATATATTATTACTTTCTCCATTTAGTAATTAATTAATATTTAATTTCCAAGATGATACAATTAATACTAATATTCCTAATTATTTGGTGAATCAGATTTGTAACCGCTTATCATGCTCTAAATTAGTGCCTAAAATCGTGAATAATTTCTTCTACCGAAACCTAGTCTCCTTGTAACCAAAAGAAACATACTGTGTTCTTTTGTTTTGATCTTTGTTGTCCTTCAAAATGTCACAAACCAATGTGTTCATTTTCATTCTCCTTTGTTGTTTTTCTTTGATTCATAATGTTGCTTCTGCTGATTATGCAACAACACTTACAAAAAGTTTGTTGTTTTTTGAGGGCCAACGTTCAGGTGTTTTGCCTAATAGCCAAAGAGTAACATGGAGAGGGGATTCTGCACTTAAAGATGGTCAAGATGTTGGGGTAAGATATATTAGTATATATGCTATATTTTTTTCTACGAAGCACAGACACCTCTAAAACTAGTCGTGTCGCGGTGTCCGACACGCGTTGGTCCAAGACTCCTATGACACTTGTCTGACACGTATTAGATAACTAAAATCGGTGTCCTAAATAAAATTGTTTTTTCTTTAATTCGACACTTCTATGACTTGTATGACACTTGTATAGCAGTCATATGAGCCGTGTCAGACAACTAAGACAAATATCTAAAACTTTTTTTCTCTCTTGCTTCCACATACTATAGATCCAAGAGTTACAAATGTTTTGAGAAATGTTGATCAATTAGGGGGTAATAAACTTTACAGTTGATTATAACATTTTTAGCTTTTTTTTGATAGCAGATGAATACATAAATGTCAAATACTATAATGTCTTGTTTTATAACTTTTTCTAATGAAATAACTTGTTCAAGTTAGATATTTATATTTGTATTTTGATTTTCATTTTAGGTATATAAATAAATTAACATATATGTAGTGGTATTGATGTCCTATATTTTTTACACTAGCGGTGTCGAAGTGTCTGGGTCAGTATCATGTCAGGTGTCCATGTCGGAGTCCGTACTTCATAGATCTTTTTGCACATTTGAGTTTTCCTTCATTTCATAAAGAAAATGCTAAAGATTAGCATTCTATATTATTATTTTAAACAAACTTGTGATTAGTGGTAGTAATTTTTATGACCAAAATCCATATTTGAGTTGGTTCAAAATTTAGAAATACAAAATGATGTCTATTAGAAACTAAAACATAAGAAACATTGTATTCAAATACATCAATTTTATTTCTTTTTCTAAACTAAAGAACATCATAAATATTAATCTATTTAATTTTAATTCATGACTTTATAATTGTTCTATAGAATTTTCATTCTTCTGTTAATTAGTTGTTTTTATTTGATAGACTTGTGATGAGCATTACAAATCTTATACTTGTTTTCTTTAACCAAATATCATAAGTTCTCATGAGTATAGTTAGCAGTTGGATATGTTTGTAAAAGTGTATCTACCATGTAGAGAAAGACCATTCCCTTGAATGAATCTAATATCTCAAAGGATACCATAAGTCACAAAATCAAATTGAAATATTAGCTACTATACATATTTTTAGACAAATTATAAAATTTATATATGTGTGCAGATTAACCTAGTGGGAGAATACTATGATGCTGGAGACAACTTGTAAAAAGAATGAGCTTACAAATGCATTAGCATCCATAAAATGGGGAACAAACTACTTGATGAAAGCACATCCACATCCAAATATTTTGTATGGAGAAATTGGTGATCCTGATTCAGATCATCAATGTTGGCAAAGACCAGAGGATATGTCACCTAGGAATTCTTATAGGATTGATGAACAAAAAATATGCCTCCAAAATGCTAACTCATGCGACACAAGTATGGTTTTATTTTGTGTCATATCACTATTATATGCAAATTATTTACTTTTACTCCATATGGCTTTAATTTTTTTTTTGTTTATATGGTACTTTTATCTGT
>Ga0315913_1006820_pt1 | contig 13780 bp, 6 predicted proteins | sample MpolsnodulesMG_FD_207736 | JGI IMG/M metagenome (GOLD analysis project Ga0315913, IMG submission 207736) | Medicago polymorpha root nodule microbial communities from Los Angeles, California, United States - small nodules | ecosystem: Host-associated > Plants > Roots > Nodule | place: USA... | reverse complement strand
CAGAGATGATTATTATAAATTTTACAAACGTTTAGAGGCGTAGCGAAAAAAAGAACAAGGGGGGGGGGGACATCGAAAGAATATTCGAGCCCAAGGGATAATAACTAGTATAGTGGCGGCGAAAGACCTAAATTTTGTGGACAAAATAAATTTACTTAAGAATAAGTATATTGAAAAATTAAAGAAAGGTTCCTTTTACTTTCGTTGCTATAGGTCCATACATAAAAAATCGGTAAACTCATTTACCCAAAACTTCCCTCGTTGTTTCAATATTCTACACAAAAAAAAGCTGTAAATATTTTAAATTTAGGATGGTATCGGGTAGTTTTGATGAAAGAATAAAAAATAAACACATATGTAAATACCTTACAATATCCAAAGCAAAAAAAAATTGTATTATCTCTTTTAATTTTTGGGGGTTGTAAAGGGTATTTTGTAGGAAAGGGATGAAAAATAAGCACATAACGTACCCCACAATGCTTTCTGCAAAAAATAAAGTGTTTTATTTTTTTTGAATTCTAGGGTTTCCAAAGGGTAGTTTTTAGGGAAGGAATGAAAAATTAACACATAACGTACCCCATAATGCTTTCTGCAAAAAAAAAGTTTTTTTACTTTTATTTTATTTTAGAGGTTTTAGGGGGTAGTTTTTAGGAAAGGGATGAAAAATAAAGACTTAACGTACCCCACAATACTGTCTGCAAAAAAAAAGTTTTTTAATTTTAGGGGTTGTAGAGGGTAGTTTTAAAGGAAGGGAAGAAAAATAGACATAACGTACCCCAAAATACTTTCTGCAGAAAAAATAAGTTTTTAACTTTTTTTATTTTAGTGGTTGAAAGGAGTAATTTTAAAGGGTAGTTGGGGTTGGGGGTTAAAAATGAAAAATACTTAATAAAAATATTCATAGAAATATTTTAAAACTTTTGACTATTTTTTTTTAATTTTTTTTTTTAATTAAAGGGTTAGCGTCTAGGGGTTTGAAGGTAGAAAGCTGTAATAACATCCAGCTCTTCCCCTAATATTCATACAAAATTTTGTTTAGATCAAATTACAACTTTTTTAGTTATCGCGCCAACAGACAGACAGACCGACGGAATTTTTATTTGCTTAAATTAGTTTTTCTTCACGTTATGGGACATTCTGGACCGATTTAACCAAAAAAATTTTTGGAAATTTTTTGCCGATTACAATACTACTACTACCTCTTACGAGGGAAGTAAAAATCTGGTTATTTTTATTACAAATTGTCATCTGTTGACTATCAAAATTCGGGCCCGGACTCAAAACCCTGAGGAAGGGGCCTAAACCCCCAAAGGAGGAGCACAAGCCCCCAGTGCCTCCCTCCCCTGGCAAAAAAGCAAAATATTTTATGATGCTTTAAATTAAATTAAAAATTGTATCTAAAAATTAATTTATTGGTTTTGTGTATTAGCAACCTATCGATGTATCATTTTTTAAATTATTATAGACCTAACGTATAACAAAAACAACATAAACAAATTTTTTATTCATTTAATAAAGCTAAAGATACATGTTATAAATAATATTACCTTATAGTGAAAAATTAATGCATGCTTTTGGAGGCCGGTTTAAACAAAGTAAGAGGAAGTAATGTTATTAAAAATAGTGTAATTTTATTGGACGTTTTATATTACACGACGGATGATTTTAAACGCAAACAAAAAGTTTATTAATAATAATTAATAATTACTTACATTCACTAATTTTTTGCAATCACAAATTGTATGGCATAGCCATATTTTTGAGATGGCATATAGGTAGTTGCATTAAAAAAAAAACACCGATTAGCTAGGGGTTTAGGATTTATAGTACGGTCTTACAACTTCGACTCCATTAGAAAAAGTTGAATGAAATTGCATAACTCTATAAATAAAATACGATCATAGTTTGAATTATACCCAGATAATTAACTTGCAAAAAAGCATAACAAAGCAGCGCGTGAATACTACATAATCGAAACAATAAAAAAATGGGATCCAATCGTTACGAAGATTCATCACAAAACACGCTTGAGATCGCATTTGATTTAAAATTAATCGTTTTACCGTGATATCACAGATTTATACAGCTATATACGCAACAGATAACTACTTCAATACAGCTAACGCGAGGTACCAAGATGTCCTCGTGATAACACTGTAAGAACAATTGAATTTAAATAAAATGCGATCTCAAGCGTGTTTTGTCGGGAATCCATAACGACAATTTTTCATTTGTCACTGAAAACCAGTCGTCTATTTTTAAAGGCGATTGGATCCCTGGTAAGTACTACTAAGTACAGAAGACAATATATTTAGTTATATAAATTAAGATCAAACCCACTAAAACATCACTAAAAACCTACACACGTTATTATACGCTTTATTCAACATTAATTATGGTAACAATGGGACAGTTGGATCTATGATACGACAAAAGAAATCTACTCTGTAGTTATGACATAGTTTTAGTTTTAAGTGTTGAGACATCTGTGTATTCACAACTGAAAATTTAAAAAAAAATCGGTATAAATAAAAAAAAGTCACGTTAAAAGTCTCACAGTAAGTTTAAATCATTTTACTTACTTAGCATTAATTTTTCTACTAGTCAATGTCAATGAAATTTTTAAATTTTTGTTTCTTATTAACAAAAAGAAATGTTAAACCGGCTACCAAATAATGCTAGCTAACAAATAAAAGTGTTTTATTTTTAAACCTATATGAATCCTGGTTTCACACTCACATCTTTAGGTTGGATCTAGTGATGAAAGGATTGGCCGTTATCTCTAGGAAAACGTTTCTAGGGGGCGCCGGCGAAACTAGTTATTATTTTAGAATCGCACGCGTAGAGGCTCCTTTCATGCCCCCCACGCGGCTCGCTAAATGGTGACAAGTCTGTTAGCAAGAAAGAAAGCTTATTAATCTTGGATTAGTTGTTTTAAAGATTAAAAACCAAAATAAATACGTGAACGCAGTTTGTGTTTGACGACGGTATGCACAACAAACCAAAGGAATTATAAGGATTATATAGCTCTTTAGAGAAAAAAAAATATAGAAACATCTACAGAATTGCGAGACTGATGACTGGCAAGTGCGGAAAGCAAGTCTGAAAGATGGATTGTTGAAGTGGAGTTGTTTTCGTGAAACAGGCAAATATCTTATTAGTAGCGGTAGCGAGTAAAGTTACATCCAAGTTGTGGGCTGCGAACAGATTAGATGGAATAAAATATGTTTATAGATGAAAAAGCCCCTATTATAAAGTGACACCAATAAGGTGTTAAACAGTCAAATATCTTAGCAGTAGTGGGTAAAGTTACACCCAAGTTGTTGGTTGTGTACAGATTAGATGAAGTAAAATATGTTTATAGATGAAAAAACAAAGATCCTATTATAAAGTGACACCAATGAGGTGATAAACAGTCGAATATCTTAAGTAGTGGGTACAATTACACATAAGTTGTTGGTTGCCTATAGATTAGATGGACTAAAATATGTTTATACATGAAAAAGCAAAGATCCTAATATAAAGTGACACCAATGATATGATAAACAGTCGAATATCTTAAGTAGTGGGTACAGTTACACAAAAGTTGTTGGTTGCGTATAGATTAGATGGAGTAAAATATGTTTATACATGAAAAAGCAAAGATCCTAATATAAAGTGACACCAATGATATGATAAACAGTCGAATATCTTAAGTAGTGGGTACAGTTACACAAAAGTTGTTGGTTGCGTATAGATTAGATGGAGTAAAATATGTTTATACATGAAAAAGCAAAGATCCTAATATAAAGTGACACCAATGAGGTGATAAAGAGTCGAATATCTTAAGTAGTGGGTACAGTTACACAAAAGTTGTTAGTTGCGTATAGATTAGATGGAGTAAAATATGTTTATACGTGATAAAGCAAAGATCCTAATATAAAGTGACACCAATGATATGATAAACAGTCGAATATCTTAAGTAGTGGGTACAGCTACACAAAAGTTGTTGGTTGCGTATAGATTAGATGGAGTAAAATATGTTTATACATGAAAAAGCAAAGATCCTAATATAAAGTGACACCAATGAGGTGTTAAACATGCTAAACTTAGTAGTAGTGGGTAATGTTACACCCAAGTTGTTGGTTGTGTAGAGATTTGATGGATTAAATTAGGTTTATAGATGAAAGAGCATAAAAAGAAACACCGACGAGATTTTACACAGTCAAATATCTTAGTAGTAGTGGATAGAGTTAAATCCAAGTTATGGTTGTGTACAGATGAGATGGAGTTAGATATGTTTATACGTGAAACAGCAAAGATACCATTGAAAAGTGACACCAACGAGGTGTTTAACAGTCAACTATTTTAGTAGTATTTGATAGAGTTACATCTAAGTTGTCATGATGCGTACAGATTAGATGGAGTTAAATATGTTTATAAATGAAAGAGCAAAGATACTATTAAAAAAGTGACACCAACGAGGTGTTTAACAGTCAACTATCTTAGAATTAGGTAGTGGGTTGAATTGCCCTTAAGTTGTAGGTTACGTACAGAATAGATGGAATAAAATATGTTAATACAAGAGCCAAAATCCTTGTGACAACATTGGGGCTTTAAGCGATCAAATATCTTAGTAGTAGTGCATGGGTAGATTTACATCCAAGTTGTAAGTTGGGTACAGATTATAGGAGGTAAATACGTTTGTACGTGAAAGAGCAAAGATCATATTGAAAAGTGACACCAACGAGGTTTATCAAATATGGGAAAAGTCTGAGTTTTATATCAATTACTTAGGTAAATATTTTACCTAAGGCCCAATATTGTTTAAAAATATTGAGATATAGAAATCTAAAATACATTGTTATTATACCTAACATTGTAATTGGACACTGCTGAAAGCTGTCCTTTCCGATATTGGTGGTGGTACGGTAAATCAGATCATTTATATAAAAAAGAAAAATAGTAAAAGCACTTGGTTAACTCAAGAATCGATTATGTATGATATTGTAATATTCCAGCTGTTTCGTTTTTGAATATTGATATATGCTTCCGTGATGACGACCTTTCACACTTGACCAGTTTATTCTTCATTTATTTCGGTTGACGACCTTTCACACTTGACCAGTTTATTCTTCTTTTATTTCGGTTTTATAAGTTTTTTTTTAGTTTCATGTTCGGCGATGGCTTTCATTATGTTAGGCGGATCCTTGCATTTTTTTCCTTTTCCCAAATTATCTCTCACAATTTCAGAAACTATACATTCTTTATAAAAAAGAGATAACTTTGGTACCATTTCATCGTGCCAAAAACGATCGTCTTTTTTAATTTCTTCTATAAACAAATCTATGGTATCGTTGATGTATACCACAAAATAGCACTTTTTCTTTTGTGTAATATTTAATTGACCTTGTACCTAGAAGACAACGATAAATATTACTAATAAATAAAGAATCTGTAAGCTATGTGAAATTTTTTATACTATAGGTACATTTTATGCCGCCTAATAGGAAACCCTAATGTAGAAATGGTCATGAACCGGAGTATATAGTTGTAATTGGTATTTTTTTAGTAAAGGCATAAACGCTTTGCAGATTTAAGTCAGACAACCAGAACAAAAAATAGTGTATACCTGGTAATAATATGTGTGATTCCTTTTAAGTCTAGTCTGTCCATGCTGTATTTCTAAACAAAAATTAGATTTTAGCTTCTTAATAACTTCTTCTATTGATTGAAGTTGAAGTTTAGAAGCAGAAAATATACATTTTACTTCAATTATGGCGTCCTCCGAGTCAATTATACCTAAAAAAATATTTTGTGTTGTCCATTATTAGGTTTACCATTGTTTGTTTTTATTAGCTATATTATTGAACTAAAAAACAGACAGAACTTGGTGAACGTTCAACAGTCATATTATTAGGTGCACTTCTAGTTTTGGGTTAGGTCAACTGGTTCAAGAGTATAGTGCCCTTATTTTCAAAAATTACTAATAAAACTCTATAAATAAATATCTCAGTACCATCAGGTGAAGCTCCTAAAAATCCGTATTGCAAATCTACCCATAATCCAGAATCTTTTACTTTAAACCCAGTTTTTGTTTCAAAAAGTGAAATGGCAACCTTTTCTTTAGAAATTCCATATTCAGTAGCCTCCGACCAAAAACTTCTACTTTTTAAACAATCCCGTACTATAGTATGACATGGAGTAAAGCTCCTTCTTTTAATAACTCGTCCAAATAATGAGGCAGTAAGTCGATTTCTCCTTTCGGTTTCAAATATAATGTTTCCAAACTGCCCAACTGATTTTGTCTGGATTTCATTTTGCTCTTTCACAGTAACCTGAAGAAAAGATTTTTGGTTATCTATAAAAAAAACATATTATATATTGTTTTAATTAAGATTATTTAAAAAATACTAAACTGAAAATACAGTTAAAAAAAAGGCATGTAATATTTTACAATACAAGAAAACATGTGTAAATTTGTTTTCATGTGTTTTAAATACTTCTTTTAAAAAATATTTTTGAGTAAAAATACCTGAAGGCGTTTTAAAACCTCATCAATCTCTTTGCTAAGCATTTCTTCATCCTCAGGTTCTTCAACATTAGGTCCATAATCTATGTTTTTCGGTTCGTGTTTAAATTTTTTTCTTGGTGTGTCATTTTCCTTTTGAAATAACCTTTTTTTGCCTCTTAATTTGTCCTCTTCCATTTTTTTATTCATAAAATCTTTGAAGTACTTTCCTGGACTACAACCCACAATATTTTTGTAAGGGCTTGAATGCCACACAAACTTTTTATTATGTCTAAGTCCTGACAAATGTACCCTTCTTTGGTATGAGCCGCGTTGAATGAGATTTAATCGTTTACCTGCATTAAACCGAGCAACGATATTCATCAGTCTCTCTGTCCTGTTATTATTTTCGTTTTCAATAAGAAGGTGGGATTTTCTTACCAATAAATCTAAATCGCCTACAACAAATAAAATACAATGATAAATATAATATACAATAAACAGCTGTAAACATTACATCTTATTTTCCAAGCAAAAAAAATCAAGCAAAAAAAATACAAAAAAACACAAAAAGAACAAAAAAACACAAAACGAATCAAAAAAATATTATCCTATAGGCTTGCCTCTTAAGTGATTGTAAATAAGGGTCCTTTTAAGATCTGGAATCAAGTTTTTACTGATATCCCCGGGAGTATTACAAATTTCTTGATAACAATTAGTGTGTTCACCAAAAACATGGTGTAGACCATGTCTTAAATCACTTCTTAAGAGATCGACGTCCTTAGATTGTTTTTTCGCATGCTCATAAATAGAGCACTTAGCACGCTTGACCAGAAGCTTAATTTTTTTTTCTGTTAACAACTTTCTACCTTCTAGATTTACAGAAGTATCAGCTTTGGTCTTTCTTAGGTGTTTGCCATAATTCTTAAGTGCGTGATTTGTGCATTCCATCTTTCTGACTTGTTTTCCATATAGTACTTTTTCTTGAATTTTCGCATATACACTAGAGTCGCCATCGCCTACAAATTTTAGATACCGTACACCATGCATATTTTCGCTCGCATTAAAACCATCGACAACTATATTAGCTTCCATTGCAGGAGCTGAACCTTCCCAGTTTTTATAACAAGTGTGGTCATTGGGTTCCACAGACTTAGTCTCTGCTCTTGTACATATTGAACAAAATTTGTTTCGAACACCCAAAAAAATAAGTTCTCCAGTGTTTTTGCCAATAATGCCGGCCATTCCAGATAGTGCATTATAATTTGTCCCATAAGATCTTTTGGACCAAGATCCATCCAGATAAACTGTTATCCAAGGTACGTTATCTGAACAAAGTTGTTTTTTTTCCAAGGCTATTTCCCTTTCTCTTTGTCCTGCATTTTCCATAGACTTCCATAGAGACTTTTCCCATGTCTAAATACAAAATCGTAACCTTTTACTAAGTACAAAAACTATTTATACCTTGTTTGAAGTACATAATGATGTTATAATATTCACAATTTGGATTCGAATATCGGAAACGATAGAAGTTACGAGGTCAATTAAATTGGGGCAAGGTTGCATATTTTGATGCTCTGCCGTTTAGAAATTGAAAATTTTCGGAATGGTTTCGGAGATAATTGACAAAAACCGAAAATTGGTGATTTTGTTTTTATTTTTTTCTCACATTATTTCAACACATATGGAAAAATAGGGATAGTTTTATTATTGTCACTTTTTAAAGAGAAGAAAATAGTATTTACAGATTTGCAGTACAACGTTTCCTTTTTGAAAAACCATCATGAACTTTTTTTTAAATTCAATCCTGTATTTTTATTCATCTATTCTAATATCTTTTAAACTCCTACATTCAGTGATGTAGTACACTGGTCCTAAAAATATACTTTTAGGTACGTTCCATAGAAGTTATTAGGTTGTCTCTCTCTTACATGTGTGACTCTTATAGAAAGCACCTAAAATCGTCATTTAGGGACAAGTGTGATACATCACTGAATTTAAGAGGTCAAAAGCTTTTAAAAGCAAAATTAAAAAATACAGGCTTGCTTGTATTTGAATAAAGAAAGTTGATGGTTTTTTCAAAAGAAAACGGTATACTGCGAATCTGTAAATTATATTTTGTTCACCTTAAAAAGTGACAATAAAAAAGTGATCCTTATTTTTTTATACTGTTGAAATAATGTAAATCAAACAAAATCACTCATTTTTGGTTTTTGTCGATTATTTTCTGAACCATTCCGAATATTTTCAATTTTTAACCGGCATTTAATTGAGCATCAAAATCGGCAACTTTGCCCCAATTTAACCGACCTCGTAACTTCTACCGTTTCCAATATCCCAATGATGAACATCGAATTTGTAACAGCCTGTATATTACCTATGTTTTGGATAAAAACTTTTGATCTAACAAAACATAGAGCTATATATTAGATATAATTCTATTGTTTTATTTTTACCCCCCTTTCTTAAACCTACACACTGTACCCGAAAAGTGGTTAATATGTTGCGTATTTTTTTGGAGGCTGTATATGTATAAAGAAGTTAACCAGCTTCCTCTGTATTTTTATTATAATAAGAAATACACGTTCTAGGGCTTTTGGAGTCTTTAAAACATGTTTTGCATTTCCATCACCATGCAGTGCCGGCGCTAGGCGTTGGCGGTGCCGGCGATCGCCGACGCCTTCGTGTTTGGGGAGCCCCGCAAAAGAGGCCACGCAAAAGGAGTGACGCAAAAAAGTTTTTAGGGATAAAGGTGAGGACCTCTTTTTAGTCATTCTATTTTTTAGAAGGACTCGCAAACCGGATGTCGCCGACGTCCACATTTTGTCTAGCGCCACCACTGTCCATCACTTTGTCTGTCGGTAGTTGCGGTAACTAAAAAAGTAATTCAGCTAGTTAAAAAAAAAATAGGTAAACTCATTTACCCAAAACGTCTCTCGCTCTTTAAAAATTCTTGTTAGTTATGGCGCCAACAGACAAAGCGACGGAAACACCAGAACACGTTTTTTAGACTCATAGAGGCTCAAAACATGTATTTCGATAAGTACTTTCAAAGTAAAATTTAAAAAAAACGCTAGCCAACTGTTATTATTACCTTTCCAAGTTCGTTTTCTAGATCGTAAAACATAGGTCTATTCATATTTGGAATATCCATACAGCTCAACAATTCATTTAAATGTTCATATGAAGTTCCATTTGCCAAGGTACCCCATACCGCACCAACATTAATTTTTGATTTAGGTCTTGTTGGATCTTCAGTTTGAAAGGATATAATTTCAGAGCACATATTACAATGAAAGACGATTGTGCTTGTAAGACCTGTTCCACGCCTTTTTTCTTCTTTAACACTTAGCATACCAAGGGTACATTTTTTTGAGTGTTTATACTGAAGTTTAATAGCCCAATCAAGAACATAACCCAATTCTACTATTCGATTACCTTGAATAGCAGACTCCTGTTTGGGTATAATTTCAATTTCGATTTGTTCATTTTCAATGCTGTAAAGCAAATAAGTTCAAATTTAAACATTTTACAGAGTATTTATATGATGACAACCATCTTACAGCATTTAGTATAAGAAATTAAAAAATATGGTTTAAATTAAAGGTGTAAGATTTCAGAATCAGCCAATATAAACATAAAAACTATAAAAAGTTGATGTAAACTAGCATTAACTCCATTAAATCATTTTTGAGAATTTTAATAAAGTTTTATGAGTGTTGGTTTAAACATTCTATTATATTTGTTGGACAGTGTCTCTTTGTAAACAGAATTTATTTTACCTCCACATTACAAAGTAACGGATTATTTTTGCCTCAAAATTATATATATTTATTTTATATCTTTTAATGTTATTTGGTTTGGCCAATGGTAAAATAATTAACGAAGTTAAGTTAAAATATTGTATTATAAAAGAATTTTATTAGTATTTATAATAAAAAAGTTGACAGTAATTCATCAAAAAAAATGAATTGTATGCTATTATATTTTTTGCCACTCTCTGCATACGTTTTTAAAATAATGAAAAACAAAAAGGTTATGCCAATTTTGTTATACTATAATAATTGCGACTATTCTGTGTGATTAATATATTGTGTCATACTTCCACATCACAAAGTGATGGGAAAGTATAGTAGCGGTCGATTTTTTTTTTTAGCTAAATCGGCTTAAGATGTTCTAAAGCGCAAAGAAAAACTATTTTGAGCAAAAAAAACATTGTGTCGGTCGGTCTGTCTGTTAGTTCCCTCGATAACTTTTGAAGGAATTGAGCTATTTATTTCAAATTTGGTACATAAATAGGTATTCATAAGAGAACGGTTCGGATTGTCCTTGAACCAAATCGGTTCAAAAGAAGGGGGTGAAATGAGTGGTTAATTAGTAAAAAACTGTAATTTTTCGTAAAAACTCAAGTAATATGTCTTTTTTGGGGTTTTTTCGTATACATTTTTTAATTTTACAAACAAAATGACATCCTAACAAAATATTGGGGTAGGAGTAAAAAGAGAAAGGGGGGGTAGAAATTGAAAATTGATCTAAAAAACCGCTGCAAATTGAATCAATACTTCCACATAACTATTTTGTTGAGGGGCGGGGAGGAAAGGGAGGTATTATTTGGAATTTTATGTTGTAGTTCGTTATTTAGGTTATTGGGGTCATAGAATCCGAGCGGTTTTATATTAAATTGTTCTATAAATTATAAAATCATAATCTCTACCCCAAAAACCCATAAAACGACATATTACTCATTTTTTTTACAATAGTTTTTAATTTTCATCCCCTTTCCTTTTTACCCCCACCCCATTTTTTTATTAAAATGTTATTTGGCATGTAAAATCGAAATCAGTATACCAAAGAACCTCGAAAACGACATATTACTCAATTTTTTACGTTAAAGTGCTATTTTTTGCTAATTAACCCCCCATTTCACCCCCTTCCCTTGGACCGATCTGGCTCAAAAACAATCCGAACCTGTCTCCTATGAATGGTCACCTGTATACCAAATTAAGTAAATAGCTCAACTCCTTCAAAAGTTATCGAGGAAACTAACAGACCGACCGACAGAAAATCTTTTTTTGTTCAGTGTAGTTTTTCTACACGATTGATAACATTTTAACAAAAAATTGGGGTGGGCGTAAAAAAGAGAGGGGATAGAAATTAAAAATTGATGTAAAAAATCGAGTATTATGTCGTTTTAGGGGTTTTTAGGTGTACAGATTCTGATTTTATAATGTATATGACTATTTAATAAAAACAATGAGAGAAGGGGAAGGGGTAAAAATTTAAAAATGTTGAAAATAAGTAGTTTTTTTATTTTACCATAAAATTTTATGTTTAAAAAAAAACTTAACCCTATTTTTTAAGAGGAGGGAGAGGAGGGTAATATTTGAAATTTGATGTTCTAGTCCGTTTCTTAGGGTTTTGGGGTCATAGAATCCGATTTTAGTTTAAAAAGTTGATATGACATCATTTTATCAAGTTACTTGACGCGGCCTGCGACCAGTAACAGTGATGTGGAAGTATTGATTCAATTTGCAGCGGTTTTTATTTTTATCAGGAGACATTTTGTGCCTGCAATGTTGACTTTAGTTTATTTTTTACTTCCACGTCACGAAGTGATGAAAAGTATAGTAGGTATCGATCAATTTTTTTTTATAGCTAAACCGGCCTAAAATGTACTAAAACGCAAAGAAAAGCTGCAAGCATCTGAGCAAAAAATATTCAATCGGTCGGTCTGTTAGTTCCCTCGATAACTTTTGAAGAAATTGAGCTGTTCACGGTAAATTCGGTACACAAATGGGCAGTGGCGAAGATTATTTTCTTTGGTCAATTTTCGACTTGCTTGGTGGGTTCCATAAGATGATGGAAAAGGGGTTAAATTAGGGGATAATTAGCAAAAAAAATTTAAGTTTTAGTAAAAATCGAGTCTCGTTTTCGTAATTGTTTAGTATACAGATTTAGATTTTACAATCTAAATGACATTTTAACAAAAAATTGGGGTGGGAGTAACAAAAGAGTAAGGTATTGTAAAAAATCGTGTAATATGCCTTTTTAGGGGTGTTTAGGTCTTCAGATTCTGATTTTATAATCTACATATGACAATTTAATTAAAAAATATGAGGAAAGAGGGAGGTGGCAAACATTAAAGTGTTGAAAAAATTGAGACATTTTTATATTAACCTGAGTTTTTAAAATGTTAAAAAGAATCTAATGACTATTTTTTCTAAGGAGATTGATATTATAGTTCGTTTCTTAGGTGTTTGAAGTCATAGAATCCGATTTTATTCAAAAAAGGTCGATATAATACCATTAAGTTACTTGACACTCTCCCAGTAAGTAATGTGAAATTTTTTTATTTTTGATAATACACGCTTTAGGTTGCATTGTGTTAAAGTATAAAGAAAAACCATGTACAGGACTTAATACTAACAATAAGTTAATTTTAGTCTACCTTTGAACTTCACTTGGAGACAAGATACCAGGCTCCTTATAAAGTCTAGACTCAGGACTAACTTTATAAGTTTTTAAATTCCAATTTTCAACTCTGAAACCAATTAATTTGTTAGATATTAGGTTTACTAAAACAAGAGTTTAAATAAATAAATTGACTTAGGTAAATTTGGTAAGACAATAATATCAACAAATAAAAATTCTATGTAAAGAAACTGACTTGGTCTTAAATGTATCAGCCTCCCAATCCGAATCAGTGTCGATGGAAATCTCTTGAATCAAATTCTGTGTCCCCGATGTTGATGGTTGGTCATGGTCAATTTTCTTACTTGGATCTTCCACTGAAAAAAAAAATTCTGGCGCGAGTACTGGTTCCACAGACGTTTGAATATCTTCTAGCGAAGAATTCAATCTAAAAGTACAAAATTAGGAGATCATAAAACAAAAGAATTTATCTATTTGTTATACTATATTATATATGTATATACAATGCGGACATAAATAGCCCCCTCCCCCTTCCTCTCCTAAATCCGAAACGATTAGAGATTTTAAAAAAATGAAATTTGGAGGGTTTTTTTAGACATAATATACGACTTTTTACTTTTTTACATGAAATTGACAGTCCTAAGTATTAAGACGGCGGCTGGGCGACATTATAGATATATTTTTACTGTCACATTACAAAGTAATGGGAAGTATAGTAACGGTCCAAAAATTTTTATTAGCTAAAACGGCCTAAAATGTCCCAAAACGTAAAGAAAAACTAATTTGAGCAAAAAAAAAATTCTGTCGGTCGGTCTGTCGGTCGGTCTGTTAGTTCCCTCGATAACTTTTGAAGGAGTT
>Ga0315913_1006819_pt1 | contig 13782 bp, 3 predicted proteins | sample MpolsnodulesMG_FD_207736 | JGI IMG/M metagenome (GOLD analysis project Ga0315913, IMG submission 207736) | Medicago polymorpha root nodule microbial communities from Los Angeles, California, United States - small nodules | ecosystem: Host-associated > Plants > Roots > Nodule | place: USA... | reverse complement strand
TGTGGTTCAATTTGTAGGTTTGGTCTCTCAAGGAAAAAAGGTGAAAGAATGTTTTCATGCGATTTGGTTAACATGCATTTGGACAATTTAGAAGCAAGACAACTATGTGATGTTTGGTGATCGACATTGTTTGAGTCATACACCTTTGGACATGGTAAAACTATTGCTATGGTCGTGGATAAAGTGCAAGGATAATTTTTTTTTTTTTATATGATTTCTATCAATGAAGCACTGAGACATTTAGATGTTTAGGAGTTGTTTTATCCATATTAGCTAAATTTTGTGTTTTTAAATATCTTCAACATAAAATGAGAATAATTATCACAAACTAATTATAATTTATGATAGAAATCATACACGGGATAAATGTTTGTCGCTAAGTAATTAGTTTTTGAGAGAAAAATAAATAGTTAAAATTAGTGTTTTTTTTAATATCATAAACATAAAAATGAGAAATATTATATTACACTAACTATAACCCATTTGCGGATGGCCTAGTGGCTGTCTTGGGATCTTGGAGTGTGCTTCTCTCAAGGTCTGGGTTCGATTTTCTCTAGTGTCAATTTTGATGGTCAAGTCCATACGGAGCTTTGCTCTGACTTTAAATGTGACCCCCTCAGATTAGTCGGTCCTTGGATCAGATACTGTATTTTAAAAAAATATTACACTGACCATAAAATTAATATAAAAAATATGTGATGAATATTTTTCACTAATACATAAAAAAATAGGACAAACATTTGTCACTGATAAATAAATAAAACCAGAAAGAAAAAATTCTCATTGATAAATATAAAATATATATATATATATATATATATACTTGAAAAATATTTGTCACCTACTATGCATAAAAAAAAACATACGGGACAAATACATGTTTTTGATAAATATTAGAAAAACAGAACAAATATTTTTTATTAATACATAAAAAAGAACATGATTTGAACAAGAAAGTCCAATACACTTCAAATTTACAAAAGTTAATCGTGATAATTTGTTGTACATATTTAAAACTAAATCATGACAATCATAACCATAACCATTCATTTGATTACGTTGAAAATGCTTAATTGTTCCATGAAAACAAGTCGTATATTACTTATGTTGTTTAATTTTGCTAAAGAATCTTACATTGGATTAAAGATGGATTGAACAAGTGTTTATGGAAACAATCATGACCTCTCAAGTTGGTTTTGTGAGATTTCATGAGACACTGTCACAAATTCTGTGATGGTATCATTGTCAGGATGAGTTACAGCAAGGGTCGAACCGGAGTTACAACACGGTTGCTGAATTTTTTTCTCACTGGAGGATACGAGTCCATAAAAAAAGCACGATGTATGATGCATTGTCGTCTCTCAATAGATTCAAGATACTATATTGAAATTCAAACATAGAAAGTAAGGGATGCAAAACATTCGCTAAAACCGTGTTTGAGAAGCCTTGGATAATACTACAAGTAAGTAACCAATTGTAGCGAGAGAGGGAAAGAAAAACTTTATAGCCAGTTATAAGTCGAGGAGGACCCATGGAGTAAGGGATTGTGATCGAGAGATGCAAGCAAATGAATGAATGATTTACCAAAACAACAAATCCTGAATTTTGGCAAAACTTTACCAACCAAAAAGAATTTTTATAAGATGGTATTAGACTTTTGACCAGTGCGTCTTCTCGACTATATTAGAGACCAATAAATAATATTTAATCTGGAAGATCATGGATTGGTCAATAAACGCAATAAATAAACTTTAACCCGTAAGATCATGGGTCGATCAATAAACGCAAATTAGATTATTAGAGATACAATATTACAATCAAATGATAATAAAAAATAATTATAAAGAAAAAAGATAAAAAGAATACAAAATTATATTGTTGCACGGGTCAATTTTAATTATTACTTTTATAGTTAACCATAAAAAATTAATGCAGTTCATGGTTCCTAACAAATTATTTAGGGTAGCCGAGTTTGCATGAAAATTAGGGTATTCTGTTTGTAAACTTATTAAATACGTGTACAACAACTTGTCGGAAAAAAAATCTACAGAAACAATAGGTTAAGTTGTTGCAGACCTAATAAAATTAATAAATAATAAGGATAAAGATTAAAATATCTATTAAATTTTTGCTTTGAAAAATATTCACGGTTTTTAGAGAGAGAAATGAAAAACATATATGATGCAAATTTAGAGCCAAAATTTTAGAATAGAGTTGTTGCAAACCTAATAAAGGATTAGTGGAGAAAAAAAATTAGGTTAAGTTGCTGCACACTTAACAAAATTAATAAATAAGCATTACTTATTAGAGTATTCATCAAAGTCCATTGAATCATCCAAGAAAGGAGAGTGTGATCTATAGTCGAACTGAAATTTTTTAAGTTGTTACGTATTTAATTTTTACTTTTTTTTTTTTGTGTGGACGAATATAAACTTCTATCCAAAAAAATATATTGAAAAATATATGGCTATAAGTTGGGACATTCATAATTCCATACCCATATTTTAGAAGTCAAATAGAGTCATCGATGCACATAAATTTCATACGGCAAAAGAACGTTAAAAAAATCAATCTTTCAAAAAAAAAAAAGTTAAAAAATCCGAAAAGTTAAACTATTTGAATTCATTTTTTTTTTTTTTAGAGGATTTGAATACATATTACAATACTTACTTATATTTAAATATTAACTAGACTTTTGAACCGTGCGACGCACGAGTCTTGTCGACTATAATAGAGACCAAAGAATAATTTTTAACCTGTAAAATCATGGATCGATCAATAAACGCAAATTAGATTATTAGAGATACAACATTACAATCAAATTTGTCTTACTATGTCATTCAATGACACTTGAATCTTATCAAATTTTACATTTTAGTTTTGAAAAACTAATCAATTAAAAACTGTTATTTTATTTTATCATAATATATTATTGGGGCATTATCTTCTCACTTTTTTTAAAAAAATTATAAAGAAAAAAGATAAAAAGAATACAGTATTATATTGTTGCACAAGTCAATTTTATTTATTACTTTTATGTTAAACATCAAAAATTGACTTGTAATAATTGTTTTAAATTTCTACTAACATGAAAAACAAAGTCACTTCAATTAATAGAATTTCTAAATTACACGTACAACTCTAAAAAGAATAATTAGACTTAGATATTTACTAAAAGTAATAATATATTTTTCCAACCAAATACATATCATATCTGCATATATCATAGAATTTAATAATAGAAGAGATTATACAATGTATTAATTATTTTGAAGATGTGTGCTTGGTTGAAAAACTGTGTATTTTCCAATGGCTATAGCAATAGATGTAATTTAATGTAGTTCATGGTTCCTAACAAAAAATTTTGAATTTCAAATTGAAGAAGTGTTGGAAGGAAATACATAATTAGGGTTAGCACTTAGCAATTAATGCAGATCATTTGGAGGGAATTTTCTAGGTTTAGTTGTTGCAAACCTAATAAGATTAAAGAGTAAGAGATTTGTTAGGTTAAATTGCTGCTAACCTAATAATGCAGCATTTTAGAGGGAAATTATTAGGTTAAGTTGCTGCAGACCTAACAAAATTAATAAATAATAAGGAACACGGTTTAGGGTTTGCTATATATAGCCGAGTTTGCATGGAAATTAGGGTAGCCGAGTTTGCATGGAAATTTGGGTATTCTGTTTGTAAACGTATTAAATAAGTGTACAACAACTTGTTAAAAAAAAAGAGTCTACAAAAACAATAGATATATACAGACGATGACACAACAGGATGGGAATGAAAAGCTCATCAGTGAAGAGAAATATTAGGGATTGCTGCATTCTAGAGGGAATTTGTTAGGTTAAATTGGTGCGCTGTATTTTAGATGAAATTTGTTAAATTAACTTCATGCTAACCTAATGCAGCATTTTAGAGGGAAATTATTAGGTTAAGTTGCTGCAGACTTAACAAAATTAATAAATAAGGATTTCATATTATAATTTGTTGTTGTGTAACTTTTAATCGGATTTGGATTTCCTGCTGTTACAGTAGGACGCTGTAACAGATCAGGACTGTCCGATCTAAAACGTGCGGCTCAGATTGTTTAACATGATTTTGTACCTGCATTAATCTGTGTCATTTGATCTTTAATTAATGGTTAGGATTCTGCACAGCGTGAGAACTGCGTGCTTTACTTCAACACGGAATCCCAGTCCCTTTTAATCTAGGTCGGTCTGCAAATCCCTATAGTTTAATCTAAATCATTGTCTCCTTTTATATTGGGTGCAGATGAAAGTATTGTGAGCAGGGATGACCTAAAGAGATTGCCACTAAAGCAAAGGCTTTAGCCTCCAATTTTTTCAGGTCTCGTATTTTTGTTTTGGAAAATATTTTCGTACCTTAAATTTTGTAAACATATTCACTCGAAGTTCAAATGGTATGTAAATGAGGAGTTGTAGTTCATGTTGGAAGTTCGTTTTCAACGCTAATTAATTCGAAGTCGGTTGTTCTTAAGACAAGCAGTGTGTAATCAAAGTTTGTAAACATAAAAAATTAATTTACATTTGTATCATTTTAATATCATTTTTTATTTTAAGATCTCTAACAATCGGTAAATAATATTTATATTAAGTATTATTTTCAACATGCACGCACGCACACACGCACGTGCGTGCACACACACATATATATTAAAAAGGTGCACTAACAAAGTTGATTATAGCGAAAAATGATATACTCTTGCAATGGACAAACTAAAGTTTGATTTCTAGCTCACAAAATACTCATATTTAATTACTGTCTGACACACGTTATATATAATTATTTTCAATTGAGGGAACTTATAAATTTTTTTCTTGTTTTTGTTTTATTCTCTTTAAACGCACTTAAAATACCTCTATTTAAACTTCGCTTTAGGCCTAAAAATATATTAGGTTGGCCCTAATTATGAGTGCAAATCAGTATCTCCTATTTTAGTTATGAAGTATAAAAATATAATTATTATATTATTTAAATATTTTGTTCGCTTGTTAAAAGAACTAAATATAAGTAAAATTATCTTAGAACATAAATCGTTAATTTATGTTTGAGAGCCATAGGTGCCTTTACAAATATTTTTTAGAGCCTGCAATAATCACTTTTGATTCAGAGCTTTTGGTAAAGTAGTTGGGGCAGTGTATTTAACGAGGTTGTTTGCTAGATCAATTTGCAGCTTATAAAAATACAGCAACAACTGTCTTTGATTCTGAGCTTAAGGAAGCTGTTTGCTTGGGGCAGTGTATTTAAGGAGGTTGTTTGCTATATCAATTTGCAGCTTATAAAAATGCAGCAACAACTGTCTTTGATTGTGAGCTTAAGGAAGCTGTTTGCTTTATCAAATGACATTTTGACAGATAACAATTGGGGGTAAGAAGTCACAATCCTCAAACCTTGGGAAAGAACTTAGGTACAATTCTTTAGGTGATTTTGGTATGGTTCTTAACTAAATTTACCATGATTTCCGTAAATTCATAATTTTCTCAAAGTTTATTACATCCAAAAAATTTGTATTTTTAGTTAAAAACAATACGAAAAGCACCTAAAAAACCTAAAAAATTATAAGTAAGTTTTGCCCGCAACCTGTAGACATAAGCCTAGCAACTGTACTATAGACTAAACTGAACACACGTTGCATAAAGTGCATTATTGAATGCGCCACTTTTGCAAACTAGGGTAGACAAGATAGCTAGGATTTAACATTTATTTCTAGTTAATTTTCAATCTGCTAACATAATTTGCTAGTTAAAATTAAGGCTTAAATTTAAATAGCAAAATTTGAAATGTATTATGCCAAAGTTTTTTTGTTTTTGAGGGATGGCAAAGTTATGTTAAATTGATCATAATTCAAACTTAGATCTTAAATATGAATTAAACTTTGAATTTGAAATTTGAAAAATAACTTTGAAAGTTGTTTGAATTGTGTAAAAAGAATTATCGTAAAAAATTAGGGCTAAATACCTCAGTTATATGGACAAGTTCTGATTTATCTCTGTAAAAATTTCTTTTTTAGATTTCCCTTGTTATTAATAGATTCTTTGATTTTGGACCATGATGTTGTTTGAGTGTGCAAATATGTCGATGCGGCACATTGATTGTGTAATTATATGTTTTCAATGGGAAATGTTAACTGATGCCCCCGGGGCACTGGTTAAGGACTTTAAATAGTAATCTTTTATCGAAGTTTGTGTAATCAGTGCATTGGAAATTGAAAACTTTGACATTTTAAAAGAATAATTACTTAATTTAGTATGTTTAAAGAGTGCTCCGGGGGCACTCGTTAACGAGACCCTTTTTCAATTATTATTGGTTACATGTGGAAATAATTTATCATATCTTTAATTTTTAAAACATAAAAATTATCTTCATCCCTACCATTATTTTCTTCATCTTCAAACACATAACCTTCATATTAATTTTCACAAGATCTCACCCCAATACAAATATGGGAAATGTAAATGAATGTATACGGGAAATGGCACTCTTTAAGATCATTAAGTAGTACTTCTTCCGTTTCATAATGAGTGCCACTTTAGCAAAAAAAAATTGTTTAAAAATGAATGTCACTTTACATTTTCAATACAACTTTAATTTTTTTCTCCCAACTTTACCCTCAATAAATACTTCAACTTTTCTCTTGCACAATTTTCAATGCAACTTTAAGTTTGTCTTTTTCTTGGACAGTTTAGTAAAAGTGTTACGTCTAATGATTATTTCATTTCATTCCTTAATTTATGTGCAATTGGCTAAAACGACACTCATTTTGAAACAGAAGGAGTATTTTTTTTTTAAAAATCTATGTAACCAATGCATTGAAAATTGAAATATTTGATATTTTTATGGAATAATTTATTCTTGGGTTTTGCTAATCATTGTCCTCAAGGCAGTGGTTAAGGAAGTCAAAAATAGCATGTTTGCATTGGTTTCAACAACATTTTGACTTTTAAAAAGTTAAATTTATCATTTTTCACCATTTTCCAATACTATATTTCTATTTTTATCCCCTTATTCAATGCCTCAAGGGCAATGGTTAGCATTCTCCTTTATTCTTTTGAAATCTTTAAAAAGTGTCATGGAAATTTTAACGAGTGCCCCCAGAGTACTCTTTAAGATTATTAAATAGTATTTTTTTTAAAAAAAAATTGTGTAACCAATGCATTGAAAATTGAAATATTTGATATTTTTATGGAATAATTTATTCTTTTGAAATCCTTAAAAAGTTCCCTGAAGGCAATCGATAACAAAACCCTACAAATATTCATAAACTCTTCAACGCAAAGTTCTTAAAAAAAAATATCAACCCAAAAAAAAAACACAATAAAAACCATATAATTCATCACAAACGCCCCTAGTCTTTAAACTATTGATTCCCTAAAGGTTTTCTCTTTTGGTATCTCTAGGTTTTCCTTTTACCACACACAAAACCCTAACACACGTGTCTTCTTCTATTTATAGGATAAGATTTGTCCAGCCTTTAAAACATAGCGACCAAGAAAACAGAATACGCATACTCGTGTGTTGCGCAACCTTTCCTACGTATCACGCAGGAGACGAAAGCTGGACATCATGTACACATTCATTAGTTGCAATTTTCACAACAACCCCAAGGTGTCGCGCAATAAATAGAAGACAACACTTAAAGAATTCAAGATACAATTCAACAGTATTGATACATCGAAATAAAGCTATAGAATGTATAAATGATAAAAATTGTGATTTTAGAAAGCACATAAATCATTCTAGAGAATGTATTTATAATTTATATGACTATACATATATATTAATTATATCCCCTAAAAAATATTAATTACATAGACATTTGGTAAAAAAATAAATAATAGATGTAATAGGTGTATTAGATGTGATCAAGATTAAGCCTTTATTTTATTTTTTGGAATGAATAGGCGATATAGTAAATAGGTACAAACACTTTGTGGTTCGTATCGAACTCTAGAGGAAGAGTATTGCTACTCATTACAGTCTCATTTAAATCAAGAGATTTGTCTTTGTATATGTGCGTATAAATATCCAATTCACAATGTCTTTTTTTCTGAACAACATTCCATTGAATTAGCATCTACTCGTAAATTTCTTGTGACATTAACTCAGTTGATAGAAATATTATATAATATATTCAAGTGTTGGGGTTCTTTTTAAAAAAAAATGTCGGGGTTGTAACCCCAGACACTCCACTTATTTACCTTAAAAAAAAAATAATTTCTACTTGACAAAAAAAAAATCTACTCCTAAAATTTCTATTTAAAAAATTTCCTAAAATAATGGTATATAAATCAACTATTTTTAAATTATTGGAATCAATAATTTATTGTGGAATTAAAGCAGTAAAAAAAAAAAAGAAGTAAATGGAAAGAATTTGAAGAAATTTGACTAAGTCATTAGTAAATTGCCTAATTTAGAATTACCATAATTTTTATATATTTATCTTGTTTCACATATTAAGAAGTTAGTTATAATTACTAAAATATATGTAAAAAAGATCTTTTACTACAATAATTATTACATTAAAGTTACATTCGGACTATGCACTCATATAAAATATGACAATTGATTTGTACCAAAAAAAAAAATGACATTAATAAGAGGTATTTTTCCCCTAAAAAAATTACATAAAGTTGAATTCGACGATTTTTGCCTACAAATTGAAGTATTTAAATTGAAAAATTATATACTTCAATTTTTGTTGCAATGAATACATAAAAGTCCATAAAAATTTAATCTTTAAAATTTTTAAAGAGTTTTCTTAAGACACTCATTAAAATTTTTGTTTTGCTTGTTTACAAGGTCGAAGATTATATATTTACTTTAGGGGGATTAGTAAATAGTGCCCCGAGAGATATTTGTTAAACATCCAAAATAAGAAAGTTTTCACAAAAAAATGATGTAATAATTATTTGATCAAAAGTAATACCTTATGTTTTCAGGACAAAATTTCTATTCATAGATTCTTTAACCAATATTGGAAGATCAACATACAAAATACGAACAATTTACTTTAGTAAATCTTAAAAAAGGGTAGGGGGTGCTTATAATAAGAAACATGGGAAGTGATAAATATCTTGAGTTTATATTTAAAATATTTTTAACCGTAACTTTCATTTTTTGTATCTTTTTGAAAAAGAAATTTATATATAGGCTACTAGATCTGTCAAAATGGAATAACATTAGAGTTGTCAAAATAGGCTAGCACGTATAGACCAGCCCACCAACCTAAATAAAATGTAGGGGTTGAACCTTAAAATTTCAGGCGGAATTTTTCAAGGTTTTTTAGTCCGATCTAAAATAATCGGACTAAGTTAAAAGCTCGTACAAGGCAGATCAATTCACACACACACAAAATTTGGAAAGACACTGGCTTAAGTTAAAAGCTCATAGTTTTGAATGGGGTTGTGCCTCTCCAAAACATTTTTGATTCTTAAATTTCTCTTTTGCTTTTTTAATTATAATAGTTTTGAATGGGGTTGTGCCTCTCCAAAACATTCTTGATTCTTAAATTTCTCTTTCGCTTTTTTAATTATATTTTTAGTATAAATAAAAAGCAATGCTTATAAGAAATTCTAGACCTGTTTAGCCCACAACTCGTATAGGGCCGAGTTCAGGTTGTTTTTTAGAGCTCGTAATTCAATAGGTTTTTTTATTTGACCTGATAAAACCCTAAGCCTGTTATGACCGACTTTAAATGAGGCAAATAGTTCATTGTAATGAGCTTGTAGATTTTAGATACATGCATACCTTTGTTAGAGATTTTCTTTTTGATATATTTAGATTATTAGACGGACAAAAGTATATGCGAATAAAAAGTTGTCTATAAACTTCTTGATTGATCCACAAGAGGAGAAATCGAAACTTAAACCAATAGATGTTTTGGTGGACAAATGTGTAAGAGAAACACTATTCAGTTGAAGTGGCATGGTTTTGGCCACGTGGCAGTTGCTGACTGTGTAACTTTTGCCACGCGGCGTTGACGTGGCATGCCACATATTTTTTTTTCTCTTTCAAAATTCTGAAAATTCTTTTTTTAAATTAAAAAATCTGAAAATAAATTTAATAATTTGAAAATTAAATTTTCAAAATTCTGAAAATTATTATTTTTTAAATTAAAAAAATATGAAAATAAATTTTAAAATCATAAGAAATTAAAAAATTTGAAAATTAAATTTTTGATTTTTAATTAAATTTTTTTTTCAAAATTCTGAAAATTCTTTTTTTTTAAATTAAAAAAATCTGAAAATAAATCAAAAAATCATAAAAAAAATCAAAAAAACTGAAAATTAAATTTTCAAAAATTCATTTTTTTAATTCAGAACGGACGGGTTAGCAACACACATTGTTATTCTTTGATTTTTCCTTTATGTGTAACTTTTTATATATAAACAAATTTAATAGCCTAAAAATATCCTAAGAAAAATTAATTATCCGCTCATATTTATAAGAAACATTTGACTTTTTTGATTCATTGCATAAATGATGTATTTAGTCTATATTCTAGACTAGATACATCAATACTCAATGAATCTAAAAAATTAATTTTTTCTTATAAATAAGACCAGAGGGAGTATCGTTTTCAAAATGTCAATTCAAAAAATAATGCTGTTATACCAAGTAATTAATATTTGGAGTGGAAAATAAATTGTTTAAGAAAAAATGCAAATTTGACCATAGAATTATTGCAATTAGTACATGTTTAATTTAGAGATGAAAATATCGATAAGATTTATCAATCAAATGCATAAACTTTGCCACAATAATCATAACTGATAGTATCTGTCCTTTTCACAGTACCATCGACTTTTCCAAACTTTGTCGTCGCTAGATTCCCAAAAGACAACACTTTCTCTCTCTTCCCACTGTCCTACTCAAGTCCTCAGTACTCTCTCTCTACATTGAACACTGGGTTTTATTACTTACCCTTCTCTGTCTCCCTAACTTCTTCATTTTCAATGCATGATGATGATTCTACTGTCCAAATTTCACTATCCATAATTCATTCATAGTTGAAAGTAAAAATTCATACTTTTAACACTTTTCACTCAAAACCCACTTCTCAATTTTAGTTTTTTGAATGGATGAAACTGGTGATGATGAGTTTAGGAGGTGTAGTAGAAATGGGTCAGGTGGATGGAGGTGCAAAGAGCAAGCTTTACCTGGAAAAACCCATTGTGAAAGGCATCATGAGTATTACAGAAGCAGGAATTCGAGTTCTTCTGTTGAAAAGACTGGTGGAATAAGAAATGGGGTTGTTGTTGATGATCATGATAATGGAGGTAAAGGGTTGTTTGGTGGTGATGATCATGGTGTTGTTGAGGGATTTGGAGGGGTTTTTGGTGATGGTGAAGTGAATGGTGGTGTTAAAGCTGGTACTGGTTGTGAAAGTTTTAATCTTTGGCAACAAGGGGATGGTCAACAAGGTGGGAGGTTTGAGCAAGGGAGTGGGAGTTTAGGTCAGTTTTTGGGTGATGGAGTTGAATTTGTAGGTGGGTTTCTTGAGGATAGGAATAGGGTTGCTGATTTAGGTCAGCAATGGGGTGGTGTAGGTGTATTTGGAAATGGTGGTGGTGTTTCTGGTGTTGGTAAAGATGATCATGGAAATGGTGTTGATGGTGTTTGTGGAAATGATTCACTTGGTTTTGGTTCTGATGGAATTAATGGGTTGATTAGTGAAGGTGGTGGTTTTGGGAATTTGTATGATAGGAGTTTTCAAGCTCTTCTTTCTCAAGACAGGGTTTGTGATGAAGATGTGAATTTGATTGGTGGTGGAATTGGTTTTCAAGGGTTGGGTGGTGAAAGTGCTTATGATTTTAGAGGTGTGGGAAATCTAAGTCGGTATGGTAAGGTTGAAGGTGAAAAAAATGTTGGTAGTATATTATCGGTTCCCGAGTCAAGTAACAAGATGGAAGCTATTGGTGTGGAAGAGGGAACGGAAATGTTATTAAGTGGAGGAGTTTCCATCAACGAGGAGGCTAGAGGTGAAGCCTTGAAGCCATTGGCTAAGAGAGGTAGGCCTAAGGGTTCTAAGAATAAGATTAAGAAGAAAGAGGTTGACTTAGTCATTAATGGAGAAACTGTTTGTGGAAGTGCTAATGTTGGAACAATTGTTGAAATTCTAGAGACTGAGAAATCAGTGTTTTGTGGTAAGGCTGATCAGGAAGGTGTGGACATGAGTGACATTGCGAGGACAAAGAAGCGTGGTCAACCGGAAGATTTGAAGCGTGGAAGGCAGATTATTTTGGCGGTTGGTTATGAAATTGATGGGGTTGGTGAGATTTCAGGACCAATGGAGTGTGGTAGAAAATCAAAGGGTTCAGTAAACAAAGAGAAGAACGTTGAGGAGGTTAGCAGTGAAGTTGCTGGTGCCGGTGAGATTGCAAGGCCTAAGAAGCTTGGTCGGCTGGAAGGGTCAAAATGCGGGATGGAGATTGTCGTAGAGGTTAGTAATGATGTTGGTGGTGAGATTGCGAGGCCAAAGAAGCGTGGTCGACCAAAAGGTTCAAAATGTGGAAAGGAGATTGCCCTAGAGGTTAATAATGAAGTTGTTGGTGCCGAGGTTAGCAGTGAAGTTGCTGGTGCTGGCGAGATTGCAAGGCCTAATAAGAAGCTTGGTCGGTTGGAAGGGTCAAAATGTGGGAAGGAGATTGTCGTGGAGGTTAGTAATGATGTTGCTGGTGAGATTGTGAGGCCAAAGAAGCGTGGTCGACCAAAAGGTTCAGAATGTGGAAAGGAAATTGTGGTAGAGGTTAATAATGAAGTTGCTAGTGCCGGTGAGATTGCGAGGCCTAAGAAGCGTGGTCGACCAAAAGGTTATAAATGTCAAAAGGAGATTGTCATTAAGCGTGGTCGACCTAAGGGCGCAAAGAACAAGAAGAAAATACTAGAAGATCAGGAATTGCCTGTCCAAACCCTTGTTCAGGATGAGGTTCAAAATGTTAAACCAAAGCTAGGTCGACGACCAAAGGGGTCTAAAAAAAATATGGAGAAAAAAAGGCGTGGTAGGCCAAAGGGTTCTGGTTTAAAGCCAAAGGAGATTGCTGTTCAATTGGATGCGAAGATTGAAAGGCGTGGTAGGCCAAAGGGTTCTGGCTTAAAGCCAAAGGAGATTGTTGTTCGATTGGATGCGAAGATTGAAAGGCGTTGTAGGCCAAAGGGTTCTGGCAAAAAGCCAAAAGAGATTGTTGTTCGATTGGATACGAAGATTGAAAGGCGTGGTAGGCCAAAGGGTTCAGGGAAAAAGCAAAAGGAGGCTGCATCTCGATTGGCTTTACAAATTGAAAGTCAGAAGAGTACTCTTGTTGATGGAGCTTTGAGTACGATTATGCCACATAAGCATATACAAGAGGAATCCATTTCACCGCTAGAAGATCCAGTAAATAAGGAAGAAAGGTCAGATTTTGTCCTCGAGTGCTCAAAGGACTCTGGAATTGAAAAGATAACAAAGGGGTTGATGAGCAACTCTGGTGATGTCCATAAGAGGTGCAGTGAAAGACTAAGAACATTGCTAACCGACCACAAGAATTCTCAGGATGTTGAAGTGGAAGAAAATTTTTGTGAAAATGAGGTGGAAGAAACTATAGATCATGAATTGGAATCTTCAGATTTGATGGTGAGTTGCGCTTGAAGTTACATTCTCGTCCACTCATTATAGTTTGGGTCATGCTAACCGGTGCCCCCGGGGCACTGGTTAAGCATACAAAAAAAGAAATTTATTACCATAAAAGGAAACTTTGTTGACTTATTTATGGATTAATTACA
>Ga0315913_1006817_pt1 | contig 13785 bp, 5 predicted proteins | sample MpolsnodulesMG_FD_207736 | JGI IMG/M metagenome (GOLD analysis project Ga0315913, IMG submission 207736) | Medicago polymorpha root nodule microbial communities from Los Angeles, California, United States - small nodules | ecosystem: Host-associated > Plants > Roots > Nodule | place: USA... | reverse complement strand
ATAAAGACTAAAAAAAGAAGAAAAATACACCAAAATAAAGACTAAAAAAAGAAAGAAAAGAAAGAGATTCATAGGGGAGATAGTGTGGAGGGGAGTGAGAATGTGAAATGGTGTAAAGAAATGAGGAAGTTTGGAGGTATTTCTAGGTGGGAATGGTAACTTAGGTTATAACTACCATAAATGTAGTCAAAAAGACGTGTAAAAGTTGTAAAAAAAAACGTGTAGATTGAAGGTTGAAAAGCTGACCAAAGTCCAAAAAATATGTGTTCTTGAGCTATGGCCAACCTGCGGGAGTTAACTCGCGCACATGCCAGTGGTGCATGACTTAACTCACGCTGAGCTCTATTAAGTACGTCGTGACTTAACTCACACAGAGATATATATAGAAATTCAGTTGGACGCCAGTGTTTTTGTGTTGGGTGAAGAGCAGAATCGCAAGTTAACCTATTTATAACTAAAGCACAAGAAGCTGGAAAACATAGTCCCTTGCCTCACGTGAATAGAGGAGTCCTAGTCGATCATATAAACTTTATATCTTAGTTTTGGTTTATTGATAGAATTTGTAGTCTTTCTTTTATGTTTATTTTGATTGGTAAATTAATCCTTTAGTAAGATTTCAAAGTTTTTAAATATTATGTTGTAAGGATAGGAGCACTCCTTAAAAAAAGGTGGAACACTCATTTCAAATTTTATTATTATTAATCTTCCTAACTTGTGTCATAAGGACAAATGTTAAGCAATCTAAAAGTAGTAATTTTACATTGATAAAAGTAATAATTTATGTTTTAAAAAATTAAATGCACAAGTTTTTTACACGTGTCCTTATAATAAATTAGCATTTGCTAAAATATTATTCCCTTCCGTCAGATTTACAAAAGATATTTGACTCAATAAAAGTTTAAGTATTTAATTCAAATTTTTAACAACATACATCACCTTTTGTTGATTCAAATATTTCTCGTAAATATGACATGAGAAAATATCTAACTCAAAAATTTCCAATGCACTTTTCTTTCAGATAGAAACACGTGTTCAACACCGTACATAAAATTATTATTTTAATCATCTTTACTTTTCAAAATCCTAAATTTAAAGACATTAAACAAAAACATTACAAAACCAAAAAGAAAAGCAAACATATGTAGACTATAGAGAAATAAATGTAATGAGGAAAAAGTTTACTCAATTTATATTCAAGAAAAAGTATTATAGCTTCAAAGTTCATGTAAATAACTCAACAAAAAAAAAACTGCAAGACTAAACTATAAGTTAATCAAATTACAATGGGTTGCATCAATTACTATTAGAATATGAAATATTTTTAGTCAACTTTTGTATTGAATAGCCTTTAGTAATATAATAATTGTCTTGCCTCTTTCATATATATAATGTGTATATATTTAGAAGTGTTGAATAGATTGATTCCACAAAATTAAAACCTATTTAATGTAACTTAACATATTATTAAAGGCCATTCAATACAAAAATTGACTAAAAATATTTCCTATTCTAATAATTACAATCCAAATAGTCAAGGGCTTAAGGCACATGCTGATCCTTTACTTAACATATTCGCAAAGCTAAAACCAATAAAAAGGTAAATTGCCGTGGATTGAACTAATTTCCTCCCCTGATTAAGGTTGTTTAACTACAACATCGTGCTTGAAAATTTGTCAAGTTGTAACTTATTCACTCAAACATACTAGTATTTTTTTTGGGAGGTGCCAAAGTTATTTCTCAAATCTCAATGTCAATCTAACCGAAAGTATACAAACATTTACATAGTCTTCCATATATATAGCACATATCCTCACGATACCAATAATATTCATATTTTTCCATCTTTACATTATGGGGTCCAAAATTCCATCTCTTAGTTGTATCATAATCTTACTAATGTTGCTGGCACTTGGAATTTCTGCAAGTCGATCAAATTTTCAGGCAATGGAGAAAGGAAATACTAATAGAAAAGAAGCTTCTACAATGCTAATGGTGGATAATATGTCTAAATCAGATTCAGGCAAAACTTCCCTTTTTCTTCTTGCAAAGAGACAAGTACCACCTTCGGGACCAAGTCATAGAGGCAATAACGCACCACATTAGAGTTAAGCCATTGAAATATATTATCTATCTAAGTTAATGTACTCTTTGTATATATCAATATATTTAAGAATAAATGGAAGGAGAGATCCTATCCTATTTTTCATCATTATGTGATTTTATGAATTGATAGGAGTTGGAACTCATCATATATTTCTACCCTTTATTTTATTTTTTATAAAATGTCCGTTTTTTATTCTTATTTTGTTGGGTTCATAAGTGGCACTTTTATTTTTACACGTTCATGAGTTCAGTCAGATTATTTAATCAAATCATTCTCAAATTTTCGCAGAAGAAACATTTATGGATATAAATACGTTAAAACGTTGAAAATTAACAAATGGCCCATTAGCTCAGTTGGTTAGAGCGTCGTGCTAATAACGCGAAGGTCGCAGGTTCGAAACCTGCATGGACCACTCTTTTAAATTTTTGTATCAAAATGTAAAATAATACAATTTATAGGCTATTTATAGTTATGAATACAAACTCTATCAACAAGCCCGTCTAGCTCAGTTGGTAGAGCGCAAGGCTCTTAACCTTGTGGTCGTGGGTTCGAGCCCCACGGTGGGCGATTTGTTTTTATGAATGTTGTTTTTTTGTTTTATTCTGCAATTAATATGAAATGAAATCATTTTTTTTCCAATAACATAGAAAAAACGTAACTGGGTTAACTTGGCCCAATACTGAGGCAGGACAAAAAGTCTATTGTTAATAACACCCCATATTTTCATACAGAAAGTTGTTATTTGAACAATAAAAATATATCATATTTTAGACAGAGTTTAGGCATCCCTAATCTTGTCCTAGAGAGACATGGTGTGGATGATAGTCTGATATTTAAACTTGGCTATTAACATTCTTCCTCTTGACTATCTTGTCAAAAAAAAAAAACTCGATTAAGAGTAGTGTATGCCTGTATGGTGATACGTGTGGACTTGAAGATTTAGATACATGATCTGATTACACACACATTCATAAAAATGAATATCACATAATTATTTAAGAAACACTCATTATTAAATTTTTTTAATTTTCTCTTTTTTTGAGTGTGACCAAAACTGTGTCCATATAAGAATTATTGAGTTGGGTCGCAAATGCTTGTAATAACATTTGGGTTGGTTAATAAACTAGGTTGAGAGGTTTATGTAAACGTGAGGTGTCACACCATGTAAATCTTTGTGTGTCATTTAGTTTGTATGTCAGAGTTTTCTCGAACAATAAGTGTTGGTTTGACAAAAACATGAGAGAAAACAAAATATATATTTTTTCTTTATATTTTCAAACTGATACTGATAAGCACTCTCGCTAACATTATAATAAAATGATCTCTGAACTTGTAGGTTTTTATACTTAGTCATTGTTAAATTTTGTTCATATTTTCAAGTACTAATGTAGTTTTATTTGTCAATTTCTTATATGTGACTTTTTGTACTAATAAGAACATTTTTATTTATAAAGCACAAAGAAAAAGTAATTTTAGTGTATTTTATGGTAGCATGTTCTACTAGTAGCCTCCCTAGTACTAGTAGGTTTAGATTCCAATTCAATTAACCCTTCCCAACTCTCCGCCGCAAAGGTGGAAGAGGTGCATGACATTTTTGAGTGCTAGCAAGCAACTCCCTTAATCCTATCCTACTATTTAAACCAAGTTCAATGAGCTGCTTTTCTCAAGTACTAGAATTTTGAGAATCCATCAATCAAAAAACTTTTTTTAATATACTATTAATGTGTTTCTCAGGAACTAGACACGAAGGGAATTTCCCAATGAGTCAAAATGATTCACTCCACCATCCATTTAAATAATAATTAGGCACCCTCGTATTCCCTTGAAAGAAAAAGGTTACTAGTAGTTAATCATCAATTAGACTAGTCAATTGGCTGCATTGAGAATTACTTTTCTTTTTTCATGTTGTTAATTATGTATGTGTAGCATACGACAATGTTAATTAACTGAAATACGAGAAGCTGGTTTAGAATTAGACCTCATGTGTTTGTTTCTATAGGCCTTAATCATACCACACGTGGTGCACCAATGTCATCTGGACCTTTTATGTTTGTTTCTATAAAATCTACTGTAATATGCAAGATGATGAATTATGGTCAGTGGTCACACATGGATTGGATTTGGATGTGGCCTTAATTTTATCAACTTATTGTCTCCTACTTATAGCATCTTTATATGATTAGTCCCCTTCTTATAAAGTTTTCATTTTAGTAGTTATAAATATAAGGCGTGCTAATTATCTTTTGTCGTTTCTACAATATGAAAAGTGTAGTAATTTTTTATTTTGATAAAAAGGAAAAGTTTGAATTATATTATATGATGTGGGGTTTAATTGTTTAATCAAACAGTTCACTTCATGTAATTGTTTAGTAATCCATTGAAATTTTCTTTGTAAAAGGAAATCCTTTCAATCATTCAATGGGTTAGTAAGAAGATTTGGTGACATAGACGTTTTTATAAAGTTAAAACCGTTAGTCAAATTGAGATTTGTTATGATAAATGGGTAATGATTTCATCTTGTTGCATGAGAATTAATATTTGGGTGATGCTACAAGTTCTCCCTCCGGTCTTAAATGTAAACAACTTTTTACTTTTTAGGTTCATTCAATAAATGATGCACGCCGTCTATAATATGGACCACATACATTATTTATTGAATGAACCTAAAAAGTGAAAATTTGCTTACATTTGAGACCGGAGGGAGTACATGTTAAAAAATTGGCTTAAATGTGCTTTTAGTCCCTTAAGTATTACTATTTGGTTTCACTTTGGTCCCTTAACTAAAAAAAGACCATTTGAGTACTTTATCTTTACCTCTACTTGTTTTGGTCCCTTCTGTTAAATAAATTCAAAAAACGTTAATTGTGGTACACATGTTGTTTTCGCATTAGTTGAAAACTTATTTATTTCCTTCATCTTCTCCATACAATCTTTCATCTCCTTTCTGGAAAATATGAAGAACAGAACGTTAACGTTCAAAGAAAATTTGAAGAACACAACATGAACAACTCAGAAGAAAAAAAAACTAGAAAATCATCAAGCTTCATCAAAAACCCATAAAAAAAATCTAAAAATTCAACAACAACATCATAAACAACAAAAATCACCAAAATTTCAGATCTGAAATTTCAAATCTGCAACAATAAACAGATCCACCAAAATTTCATAAGCAACAATTCACCTACTCCCTCCTTCATTCGGATCTGCAATTTCGAGCAACCCATATCCATTAAACAGATCCAGACATATAATAGAGAAACAAATGCAGAAAGTATATCCCTCAATCTTTTGATCTTGCTTAGAAAGAAGAAAATTGACGGAGCAAAGAGAATTGGCAAGCTTGAAAATGGAGGAGAGAGGAAACAACAACAACCTTTTGATCATGATGAGAAAGAAGAAAATTGATGGAGGAGAGAGGATTAACAAGCTCGAAAATGGGGTTTATGTGGTAGGGCAGTATGAATTTTTAAGATGATGATGTAAAAATGATGATGATTATGATTTTGTGGGTTTGGAGATTTTGGTTGCTGGGATTTAAAAATTTGTGCTTTGAGTGAAAAGAATTGTTATTATGATTATGATTTTTTGGTTGTTTTTAATTTATTTTCTGGTTTTTTTTTTTTTAGTTTTGTTATGAATGTATACATGTGATGATGAATATGAAGAAGAAAATGAAGGAAGGAGATGAAGAAAACTAAAAAACAAATTAAGTGTTGGTGGTACATAGTTAGATCCCGTAGACATGCATGATCTAATGGTTGTTTTTCCATAAAAAATATCAAACGGTTGAGATTAAAAATATTACTGAGGTCTTTGGTGGACTACGTATAATGTTAGGCCACTTGAGACATTTGGGGTTAACCCCTTAACAGTTTTTTCACAACCCTAACGGAAGGGACCAAAAAGTGTAACAAAAATTAAATTAAAGTACTCAAACAATCTTTTTTTTAGTTAAGGGACCAAAGCGACACCAAACAAATGCTTAAGGGACCAAAAACACATTTAAGCCTAAAAAATTCAAAGCAGAGATTATGTATTTTTTTTTGACACAACAGAGACTATGTATTTTGAAAAACAATTTTTATGCTTTAGAAAAACTGAATGCTTGATTTTTAAAACAAAATTTCTATCTGAAGGTTTTTTAACTTGTATATTAATGTCACATGTTTACGTTTTTCACACTGAAATATCACATGTTTACATTTCTTTTAATAAATTTTGGAATTTTGTTCTTTCCCCTTCACTTTTCGCTCGCGCCCAGCTGATTGGACAATTATACCCATGCGTGAGTTAAGTCACGATACGTGACTTAACTCACGCACCTTATATTCCTGCGTAACTTAAGTCACGCTAAAAAAAACAGCAACTTGGATGACTTAACGTGATGCTCAAAAGACCTTTTATACTACCATTTTCCTTGTCTTCTTCTTCTTCTTCTTCTTTCTTTAGGTCTTCTTCTTCTACAATATGTGCTTAATAATCCCAATTCTCCAAATATCAATTACCTATATTTGGTTGATTTAAATTCGTGATGATTGTACATCGATGGTTTGATTTAATTGTTCATCGATACCGCGTATTTTGCATGAACCTTATCATGAATTTGGGGATTTATATCTGTATTTATTTTGGTTATTGTTATTGATATAACCTGTATTTTTGTTTATGATTGATAATTTTGTAATTGTTATGATGTTATATATGCGGTTGGAAATTGTTTGCAGCACGGTTGGAAATTGTTTGCATCACGTTAAGAAATTGGTTGGAAATTGTTTGCATGTTATTTATGTTTGTTTGTATTATAGATTCAACCCAAAGAAAGAAGAAGACATAAAGCAGCAGAAGAAGAAGAAGATGTAAAAAAAAAGAGAAAAAGAAGAAGAGACCAATCTCTGTGAAAAACCATTCTTTTTTAGTGTGAGTTAAGTCACGCAGCGTTAGTTAACTAACTTATACGTTAGTTAACTAACCAGCGGCATTTTCGGCAAAGCTACAGGGTGGGAGCGAAATGTGCAGGGGGAAGAGCAAAAATTTAAATTTTGTGTAATATCAAATGTATTTGAAGTATCCGAATTTGATTATCATGGTCTATGTCCTCTTATCCAAACTTACATGTTTTTTCTCTTTCTTTTTGAAAGACCAAATTTGCATGGTTAACACCAAAAATCACATGTTTACATTTCTCTTAATTAATCTTAATTAATTTTGTGTAACATCGAATGTATTTAGAGTATCCAAATTTGATTATCATGGTCCATGTTATCTTAAAAATGAATCAAATTGAACTATAAGACAACTGAATTGTAACGATGCCCTCATTTGATTATGATGATCCATATTCTCATATACACATGTCACCATATGCGTGTTTGGTTACAACTTCCACACAAACTACTAGTGTAATTTCATTGGTAACGGTAACTTTGTCCTTTTTCTTAAATTTCCACTATCTCATGTCATTATTTTTCCTTGTAGAGTGATTTTACTAACTGCAATGCCACTTTCCATTGGACCACCGATAATGATCAGTCTAATATAATGCAACATTCTCCTTTTTTAGCAAAAGATTAATTAGAAAGGAACAGTACTTGAAGACAATATTCTGAACTCTTAGTAAACCTTTATTGTCTCTAAACATTGTATAGTAATAGAGCAAGCAGTATTTATTGAAAGTCATGTGGATTGTATAAGAAAAAACTTCAGGAATATGTGGTCCATATAACAGAACACATATCAGTTGCAACAATTTGAGTGTCCAAAGAGAACCATGTTTAGATCAAAACTCAGTCAAGTCCATTTCTTCATGCATAGAAAATTGGAGCATTTAAAATCTCTCATAAGTCATCGTACTACTACCTTCCATTTGGGCGCACATATCAGACCTATGTTAAAAATTAATCCATAAATGAAAAAGTCCTAAGTGATTTTGATTTGTCCCCTTTGTTCTGAAAATTGTAAATAATTACATTCATCTGACAAAAATTAATTGGTTTGGCTATTGCTATAAATATGTAATACACAATTTTTTCATTTATATCATTAGTTCAAAGATTTTGACAAAATTTTAAAGAGAGTTTCAATAATATTGTAGCGACAAGATGTTTAGGATGATAATATAGAATGTGAGATGGAGAACAAGTTTTTCACCTTAAAACTTTTTTTCTCTATCTCCAAATAACTGAAGAATCACAAATAGTTTGAGAAATTAGGACACTCACTTTAACATTCATTTTTCAATATGTCCGGGTCCGATTTTGATAATTGGTTTAGCTATTGTAAAATAACTCATAATTTATCTTTTCAATACAAAATTAATTAAATCTCTTAATTTATGTGAAATGAACAAAATAATTTATAATCCGACACAAAGTGGATAAATCACTTAGTACAAATCATAAAGAGAGAAAAACAACAATGAAAAAGTTGTACTACCGGTTTATTGATTTCCTGTCGGGGAGTGTTTTGCTTATCTTTAAGGAGTGTGATTCTTGCCTAATTGTTGCAAGTTGTAGGACACAAACAATTAGTACTGTGATTGTACATCAAAGGCATTTCTGTGTAATCCACATGAAACTTTTGGAATAGAGACGAGTAATCCAAATGTATTTCTTGAAAATTGACTAATGAGCATTTGAGTGCATGGAAATGTCTGTTGGTTTTAATAACTTTTCATAACAAATAAGTTAACTCAAAAAAAATAAAAAATAACAAATAACTTAATTGAGTTGAATAGACTCACATCGTAACGAATCAAAATTTGAATTCTAATCGGTGTTTATGTTTGGTGTCAAACAATTTCTTCAATAAAAATCTATAGAAAATAAATATCAAATAAAGACCCTGACAAAACTATATAAGTGTATATAGAGTCTAATTATATACTACAATACATCATACATGTACCCCTTTATACAACAAAAACAAATAGAGCCACTCAATTTAGCCCAAAAAATTCCAACACAGATTATTGCAGTAAGCTTAGAACTATAATCAATAATACTTGATTCACTAACTCTCTTTGTTTGTTAGCATAATGACAACCAGAATCATTCATGCTGATTCTTAAAAATCAGCAACAACCATGATTAGTCCCTTGAATGACAAGCAATGGATGTGTGTGTCTCTTGGCCATTGAGATACTCTTTAATGGACCGTTAACTACCAAAAACTTCAGAACCTATCCTAGATCACAAGAAGAATGATCAACTTTATAAAAATCACTTAATTTTGTCATTTATATGTTTCATTGGTCGATCACTTGGTCTAATATTTTGGGAAAATGAAAGTATTACTACATTTTTCTAAAAATGTTTTTTAATGTTTGACCGAGGACTCATTTTAATTTTTGAAGAAAAGTTGAAGATTCAATTAGGTTTGTGAATAAATAAAAGCAATTTAGTCCTTATAAAAAATAAATCGGAACAATTTAGTCTCTACATGATCAACTATTAGAAAATTGATTTTAATTATAATGATATTATTTAAAAAAAACAATATATTTTTGACAATAATTAAAAATGGAGAAATTGATCCCAACAAAAGAAAAAATTGGTAAATAATTCTTTCTTTAATGTTCATTTTAGAACCAACAAAAAAAAACTGATCTTTTGAATGTAAAAGGAGAAAAGAACATAAATGAGCTATTGAATGCAGAAAAAATTGTTTATTTTTAATTATTTTGAGAGATCAAATTGTCCTTTTTAATTATTTATCAAGACTTCATCATCCGCAAGACTTATTAGGTTTTATCATTCTTACAAAATCCTAGCGCTTCAACTTCATCAATCCATACAAAAATTGCAATTGTCTTCATCGTCTGCAAATAATATCAACAAAAGGAAAAAAAAGGTAATCACTCTACCTACAAATATGAGCACAAGTCAAAAATTCATTTCACACAACTTTGACATATGACAACTATTGAATGGTTTAACTGAGTTCTTCAATGTGTTGGTCCCTTTAGTATATCACATCTTCTCTAATATATGCACTCTAGCATTCTACGACTATTTATAATGTCGCCCTAGTTAACCATAAAGGTTCAAGATAAATTTCTACTTTAATGTTTTCTCCAAACTTTGTAAATTGTGAACCACCACTCATCATCGTCCCGATACATTGTTCATTGTTCATTTTAAATGTTCAAAGATCATTTCTCTTATTTTTCTATTTCGAAAACTCGTGAACAAGTTAATGGGTTGGTACAAAGTGAAAGTCAATACAAAATTAATACTATACTGTGTATTTCACTTTAATATATTAACTGATCTAATTGTGAAAACTTGTGGGGTGGGGTACGGTAAACTGCAAAATAAAAAATGTATATCCATATGATTCCATGTATATATTTACATTTATATACTACTGCATTATTTATAGAGAGTTGAAATGGGACAAAATGACATGTGCAGAAAAAGCATCCGATGCATATAACGGTACAACAAGGAGATACTATCGAAAATGAACGGAATTCAAAACATTGATATTACAAACAAAAATGCAGCTACCTTTGTAATTTCGTCACAGGTAGAGATCAAAGTGTGACATTAATGCAAACCTGCAAAGTTGAGTAGCCAGTGCCACCTACCAATAATTCCATGGAAATTGGCCAAATAGATAAAAACAACTGTCTTTTAGGGTATGCCATATTTTGTTTATGTTGGATCTCTCTTTCCACATTATTTTGGTAGGCGGTAGTTCTAAGAAGTATAGACATCAACTAGGGCCATTGAAAATGAATACTAAACTTTTAATACATTACTTACTTTTGGTCCAGATGCATAATCACGCTTTATGGTCACGTTCTAGAGAAAGAAATTCATGGTGGATGATCTATCCAAAAATGTTAACGAGTGTTTCGGGAGGTTGAAGGATAGCATTTGGGTGTCATTGACTTTTGGTGTCATTGTATCTTTGTGTCTATCTCTCTCTTAACAACTCATTCTCTCTCATCTAAATAATTTATTTTAATCATTCATTAATTATTCTCTCTCATATAAAATGAACCTATGACACCCAAGTATTTCCCGCTTCCGGGACACTCTTTGAGACCTTTAAATAGTAAATTGCCATGAGAATTATTGCATTTAATGTATGGAAAATTGAAACAATTGACTTTTTTATGGATAATTTCTTGAATTAGAATGCTTAAAGAGTGATTCGAGGACACTCGTTAACAAGACCTTTTATTAATTATATGATGGAGAAGAACAAAATAACACAATTTTAAGCATATACTCCCTCCGGTCTCAAATATAAGAAAAAATTCGTTTTTAAAGTTTATTGAGTAGTTAATGTATCTGATCTACATTGTAAAACAAATACATTAATTATTCAATGAACCTAAAAAAAGAATCTTTTTTTATATTTGAGACCGGTGGGAGTAGTTTATTGTTTGTAAATTTGTATGAATAAAAAGATTCTTTTAATAATCATCATTTTCTTACGAGTTCATAACATCTTTTTATTAACTTAGTAAAAATTTGATCAAACTAATTCAAATAGCTTATAAGTTATCATTTATCATTTTTCTTTCAATTTTTTTTCATGTTATTTGATTAAAAAAATGAAACCAAACAATTAGACTCAAGTGATTGATGAACTTCACTAAAAGATGAATCGTTTGAACGAACTTGAGTTCGAAATTTGGTGGAAAACTTTTTGAGCAGATTATACTTATCTCAAAATCGAACTTCGAATTATCATGACCCTCTTTCTTTGAGAATTGAAATGTTAACATTTTTTTACGTCATTTCATATCTATAAACTAGTATAATCACTAATTTTTTAACAAATACTATAAATTCAATCATCTAATTTATTCATTTTAATGTATTAACTAACTTATCAGTTATATACTATATATTAGCCAACCTATTAGATAAATACTATGAGTTTATCCGCTTTAACTAAGGTGACCACTAGTATAACTAACTTCCACATATTTATTAATATTCTTATGTGAATTGGCACCATCGGTTTTTAGGTGGTGGTCGGAGTTTGAACCCTGCATATATTATACATTGTCCACACCAAATGAGTTAAATTCACGATGACGTATTGACACTGTCGTTTGTTTCAAATGAAATGATTTTCATCTTCACAAGGACAAATTCTAATGAAATAACTTTTTTTTGTTACATTCAATTGAAATGACTTGATATCGCGCTTATTTAGAAAAATAAGATTAAGTATTTTTTTTGAATATTTTTTGTCTTGATATCGCTTACAATGTAATGTACCGTAAGTATGTACTTAGTTTTCTTTAATTTTTGTGCAAACTTTTAAATTAGAAAAATCACGTCAAAAAAATTGTTTCCTTTTTTAACAAGAAACTTTTTCCTATCCTTTGTTTTACTGAAACTTTTTTTTGCTAAAAATTTGTTCTCCCATACCTTCATAATCAAAATGAGTATGATGCACACATAATGCGTATATACGTGGAAAGACCGTGACATAAGATTTCCTTTTTCTAATTCTAAATTATATCATTCATAGGGCAATATGGAAGGTATGTATAATATCATGGGAACATTTTGATGTGATGTCATGATTTTAATTGATCACATATTTGTTAGTCAATTAAAAATTTGATCAAAATATTTGAACTTTTTCAAGCGGCATCAAGGCTTTGTGCTATAAAATACTCAAGCAATTCCAAATTGAAATCAAGTCTACTCTAACTTATAAAAGCATGAGAAAAAAAAGTACAACTACAAAACAAACAACAAATAGAATTTCAACGGGACGGGTTTATTGGCCCCCCCTCCCAATTCAGAATCTACAAAACACCCAATTATTAATGTTTCTTCAAATGAATAATAAAATGAATGTGTCCAAAATAAAATATTATTTTCATATTTTAATTTTATGTATTACTCTTAGGTCAACATCATTTACTTTATATTTATGTTAATCTAATTCTAAAAATTTCAAATACTAATATAGTAACAAAGTATCATCCAAACAGCATCAATCATCTACAATTTATGGCATGCACGTAATCTAAGTATTTTTGAAGATATTATGTTACCTGAAGACACTATCATCCAGAGAGTCTACAATTGTGTAGCTGAGTACAAAAGAGCAACCCTGGTTGATTCTCTTCCTCAAGCTGCAGCAGCATCCCGATCTACACCCCTTCATTCAGCCCACCGCGCCACTAAATGGGTTAAACCCGATGCAGGCATGGTCAAAATCAACTCTGATGCTAACCTTCAAATCAACGGAGCTTGGGGTTTGGGCGGTATTATAAGAGACAATGAAGGATTGGTTATGGCTGCTGGAACTTGGCTTGTCCATGGTCACGATCACGCTCTGGAAGCTGAAGCGTTTGCGATGTTGACGACGATGAAATTCACTGCTGAGTGTGGTTTTCGGTCAGTGATGTTTGAAGGAGACAACGAGCGTCTCATTCGTATGGTTAAGGAGGGTTTGATTCAGGATAGATTTTATCCAGGTTTAATGGTCCAGGAAATCCTTAAGACCAAATTAGCGTTTGACAAATATCTGTTTTCTTTTATCCCTAGGACCGGTAACAAAGTGGCTCACCACTTGGCCCAATTAGCCCATTCCGACCCAAATATGATTTGGATGGAAGAGGTGCCCTTAGCTATTACTTCTATGTACCTTCATGATATTTTGAATTAATAATATTCTTATCATTTTCAAAACAAAACAAA
>Ga0315913_1006812_pt1 | contig 13787 bp, 5 predicted proteins | sample MpolsnodulesMG_FD_207736 | JGI IMG/M metagenome (GOLD analysis project Ga0315913, IMG submission 207736) | Medicago polymorpha root nodule microbial communities from Los Angeles, California, United States - small nodules | ecosystem: Host-associated > Plants > Roots > Nodule | place: USA... | reverse complement strand
CCCTCCCTCCCTCCCTCCCTCCCTCTCTCTCTCCCTCTCTCTCTCTCTCTAAATTCCCTTTTTCGTTGATACAATTTATAAATTCTTCGATTCAGATTCTGCAGCATCTACCTTCGTACAATGCCTCAACCGCCGTGTTTCAACTGCAAGTGCAGATCTCGAATTACTCGATTCAATGTCCGGTACAGTTTCATTTGAAGAGCTTTTAGGTCACTGCAACGAATTGTACAAGAAGAATCAAACTGATCTAGTTGAACTTGAAGATCGTCTTAAAAGCTGTTACGGTTACGTTCCAGGTATTTGTAAAAATGCAAATTCTGTTAAGTTTTGTTTTTCATGCTTCTTAATTTTCTGTTTGTGATTTGATTGAAATTTGTTTCGTTTTTTTGGATTTAGTTCCTGAAACTAAGGAGGAAGATGAAGATTACGATGTACAAGCGCCGCAGGTTTTGGATGATAAATTGGATAGTCCCTCTTCTTTCTATGGATCACTCTCAATGGCCGATTCTGGCTTCAAGAAGTTCGAAGAAGATGCTTTGTATCCTTATATTTTGCCTCTTTTTTTTCTTAGACTAAATTTAAAAACTTTTCATACTTTTGTTGATCTCTAGGTTCCATATTTGTTTAAAATGTATGCATAGATTTTTTTTTGGTACAATAGAATACTGAATTTATGTAGATGCAATGTTAGCAAATAAAAATCACATATGGTAGTCCCGTTGGTTCAGCCAGATTGTAAAATGTTGTAGGGACATATGATCTATGAAGCAGAGACACGACACTGACACATTGACATTAACTATAATTTGAAAAAATGATCTGATTGAATGTGTTATAGCTTTGTTGTTTTCCCTGGAAACTGTGTTATAGCTCTGGAAAAGATTAACTGTTAAATTACATTAACTGGTTTGATTGATTATGGTTCTTGAAAAGCTGGTTATGTCCTTGATTCTCTTTAGAATTGACGAATCTTTGAGTTTGAAACAGCTTGGGCTATCAGATGCATGTCTAGCTACTTTAGCATCTGAAGGTTAGTGGATAATATCAATTTTCTCCAAAGGCATGCTTGTTACTTACAAGGATTTCATTTTAATGCTTATTTTAGTTGCAAGGTTCTTTTTTTTCTTGTTAACATTGTTCCATTTTCCCCAGTGGTTTTGGTTTTTAAGACTGTTATTTGTGACTTTTGTTTACTAGTTTTTGTGGGCACTAGCCACATTGTTGATTTCATGAAAACTAGACTTGGCTTCTTAGATTAATTAATGTTGCTAATTCCATTTTTGCCACTATCTTTCTTTATCAATGCTTGCAGGTAATGTATCTTCACAAGAACTTGAGAAGTAAGTTTAATTTTGTGGATATAATTTGCTGTTGAGGGGCATTCTGCATTTCTATTGTTAAAATACCTGCATGATTTTCACTCCTCAAGTTATGATTGAACAGAGTACCTAATTTAGAGGGAGACAAGGAGAATTTGGAGTCAGCTGAAGCTACCAGCTCCACTTTAAAGATATTAAAGAGCGAATTTGAATGTCTTCCTCCCTATATGAAGGGTCTAGCATCGTGGGAGGTGAGGTTTTTTTATGGCTTTCAGTATTATGTGTTTATATACCAAAGGGATGCTAGTTCTTCATAACCACATTAAGGATAGTTAACTGGATTTTGCCAATTTAGGGCCTGTTTTTCTGTTTAAGGTAACTCATTGATTGACTATATTATCAATAATTATGAAAATGTCATCTTATTTTCTATATAAATATTTAAAATAGTTTCTTGTATAAATATTTAAAAACAAAGAAAAGTAAACACAATGTGTTATTTTTATAATTATAATGAAATTAGAAAATAAAAATAGAAGCATTTCCTTAAACTAAACAGTCCTAAAAATCCATATAAAAAATGGTAAGTTATATGTAAAAGGTCTGAACTTTAACAGTTGCACACTAATCAATAATCATGTTGAAAGTTACTGGACATTAGCATCATGTATCATTTATTGTTGGTGTTTTTCTAAGTGATACTTCTTAGATACTTTGGACTGATTCTGTTATTTGCCAAAAAATTTTGGTTTCTTTGTGTGATTTGGCGTTCTAGGATCTACTTGTGGCTGTTGATAAGATTAATTCAAGCCTAAGCAAGAAGACCGATGGAAGCAACTTCTTCCGTCAAGATGATTTTTCTTCATTTGATTTAGGTAGTTGTATTGTGCCATCTTTGCTTCTTCCTGATTCGACCATTGCAAAATAACAATGTGATGCTTGTGATTTATTTCCATTCAAGATCCCTCTTTAGCATAGTTTAATCATCCATATGACCTACAATTGGGAGTTTTTTTTTTATTCCAGCAACTTACCATTCATATACATTAAGCCACTCCACAGAAGCAATTTAAAAAAAAAAAAAAAAACCTGAATTCTAGCCCTGACTTACCACCTACTGTTTTATTCATGATGCCGTCTGTTTTTTCAGGACCTAAAGCAAGATCATATTTGCTGCTTCTAGTGCGCATGAACCGTATGGTCGTTGAGACGGTTGATGGTCTATTATCATACAGAATATTGTAGATATGAGATTCAATGGAAAACGTTTGACTTCTTCTGATTTGCCTTTTTTTTTTATGTAACTTACGTTCCAATACAAATTTTAGTCTCATCGATTGAAATGTTGAATGATTTTTGATATTTAAAATATGATCATTCCTTTTGGGGAGGTTCAGTAATTAGTAAAGTGTCCAACTATTCTTTCTGCTTGTAACCGTGAAAGTATAAAATTTATCTTGTTATTTGGTATTGGCAACGTTAGCTGATGCAAGATAAGGCGATTCAGGTTTTATATGTTTTTTTGCCATGGAGGTTTGCCACTGTGTCCTGATGGAAGGATGCGTTCCCTGGGAAGGGCAAAGAAAATAGGCAAAATTATATCATGAATCTTTAAAACTTTAAATTTTAAAATGCATTGCAATCCACAACATAGGTAGGCAATTTCAATTTTAAAGATTATAAGACATACTGAACAAAATGTATAATGAAAACTCATGTTCATTGGCATAGCTTACACTTATTGATTTGGATTTTCTCTAACATCACATATCTCAGGTACCGTTTGGCCTATCTTTATATTAACTTATCTTCGCTTTAAGTGTAAAAGCTGGGCCAAACACATCTCTCTAAAAGCTCCAAAATTATTAAGCAGCTTGTTACCAATCAAAAAAACTAAAAAAACAAGCCCTTCTCTTGATTCTTATACTTCTGTATTATTTTTCAATGATCAGCACTTTTATTTTTCTTGATTGGGAAGACCGAGAGACTCCAATTTGGACTACTATACCAAAAGCAAGCAAAGGAAATAAGGAATGACTTGTTAATTAGGCCAGAAAATATATTTTCTTCAAATTTTTTAAGACAAAACATTCATGAGATCGAAAACCATTTATATCAACATGCATATTAAGATATAGGTTTATGGTTAAACAAATCCTAGTCCAGCATCCAAATCTATCTCTTTGAGATCCTCTGCTATCAACATCAACACATCTCTTGCAGCATAAAGATTTACATTTACAGTCACCAACTTTGCCATCAACCTCTCTTTTTCCAACTCTAGAGCTACCACATTATCCTTTTGCTTTTCTACCTCCTTCATTTTCTCCAGAAAACTTTTCATTCCTAGGGCTGATTGAACATGATGCTCTAGCCAAGACAAATCAAAACCAAATGGCTGAAGTTCCTCCCAAAAAATTTGAAGATCCTTACAAGATAAGTCATTCATATCTTTCACTTTTCTAGACTTAAGGAAATAAAGAACTCTGCCCAAAGCAGTGAACACCCATTCCCTAAACTTGCAACTTCTTTTCTGTTGAGACTCAACAAGTGAAGGGTGCAGAGAACACACTTCTACTAGTAATGGAACAAAGTCTTTTTCAATTTGTCCTAAACCCTTGAAATCCATAAGTTCGCCTGGATTTTGGCCAGGAATTTCTTCTAGCATTGGCCTTAAAACTTCAGCTTTCAGATTTTCAGTTTGACCTCTAGATGTTAAGGAAGTAGTTAAGCTAGTAGCTTGATTCACTTGCTTTTCATATTTTGACTTATAAAATGAAACCTCTACACCAACAATACAAACATCTTTTACAAGAAACCCACTATGAGGATCATGAAGCACAGTTGAAGCGACCAAAGATCCAATACCCCAGCCATTGGCACTTGCAGTGAACTCGTGTTGAGCCTCTGGGAAAAAAACATGCATCAAGAGTCAATTAAACTGCTTCAAATGAAAAATCAAACATCTTTTTATCTTATACATTTATTTTCTTGATTTGTGTAAACTAACTTGAACAACAAGTAAAAAGAAAGAAGTACTAATAGGCTTTAAATTAGTAATTTAGGTAAAGTAAAGCTTTTAGAAAAGGAAAAAAATGAAACCACCATAAGAAAAAGAAAAAGAAATACTGTCAGAGAAGATTGTTCGGCTGCTGTCGACCTGGTTAAGTACAAACAACTTAAATTTCACATGTCTGCTCCATCCTTTAGACATGTTAGCAGTTTCCACAGCACTCAAAAAAATTGATAAGTCGCCTACATTGTCACCCCATTGATAAAGAAGTATTTTCCTAAGGCTTAATAGCAGTTTTAGCCCCCTAACTTTCTCAAAGTTGCAATTTTGGCCCCCTAAGAAAAAAAACTACAAAACTGCCCCCTAAGTTTTGCACCTGTGGCAGTTTTGGCCCCAAGGCCAATTTTGACTCGGTATACGCTGACGTGGCACCCTAAGTGAGGTGCCACGTGTTATTTTTTTAATTTCGTGAAAGTTAGAGGCGAAAACTGTTATTTGGCCTTTTCCTAAAAGCAAAAACAAAATCAGATCACTAAATTCTAACTTGTGGGAATTTATTCATTCAAATATCATACCATGGATAGCCGCCTAGCACAAAAGGCTCGGAGTAAATCCCCCTTTGTTCCAGCGAGAGAAATTCTCAACCTTCCATGTAAATGCCTCGAACTTTTCAACAGTAGACTGTTTATGCTCCGTGTTTCTAAACTCTACTAAAACATGCAAAAAAAGCATCATATATTTTATTTAAGAAAAGCATTTGAAAAAGAAAATTGGGAAAATGCAAAGTTAAAATAAGCAAGTATATGTATATATACATAGAACAACATTATCCAAAACAAAAAAGGCTTCCAGTCAGACTCAAGATTGTCAAATCAAGAGTTTAACTTTTGGACTACTACGAGTTTAACTTATAGTATTAAAATTAGGATTTGTCTAATAACTAATAATAATAATTTTTTATTGGAAAACAACAATTATTTATTCAAAAGTTTTATATTTAATATTAAATGTACAAGTTCCAATTCAAAATTTATATTTTAAACTTTTTAATATATGCAAATTTTTCCATGATAGAAAAATTTTGGTCGCATAATATCAATAAGTAATGAAAGAGTTTCCAGATTGGAACCTTGACCTTCAGGCTTCGGTGTTGGGACTTCCACTTCTTCAAGCTCAGTTTGACTTCCCAAGGTTAGGGAAGCAGTTAAGTTGGCTGCTTGGTTTATTGGTTTCCCTTGTTAGGATCATGAAGCTCTGCAACAGTCATGAAAGATTCGAAACCCCAGGAATCCTCACTTGCATTGAACGTGTGGTTAGATTCTAGCAAATTCATGTATCAAGAGTCAATTTGGTTGCATTAAAAAAAATAATGAATGCATAAGATAATGATCAAAACAATGCATGAAAATAATTGCTAAGAAAGATAATACTAATAAGAAATGAAGTCTCCAAACGAGGTATGGAAACATGTTTGAATTACTCTTCTAAAGTGAGTAAGTTCGACATACTTCAAATAGACTATGGAAAACCAAAAAAAATTAACAATTCATAAACAAGTAAATAATACCTTTTGTGATTGTTCTGTTGGTATTGTGCTGATTGAATACAAGTAACTTAAATTTCACATCTCTGCTCCATCCCTCGAGCATATTGGCAGTTTTCACAACCTCCAAATAAATTGATAAGTTGTCATCTTCTTTGTTGAGTTTGCTACCCCTCGGAAACAAACTAATCCTCCTAAACCATAGCAAAGTCAGATCAAAACACAGAAATGTAATAAATCGTGTCAACTAGTGTATATAGTCTACGTATCCACTCGTGGGAATTCATTTATTCAAAGAACTACGTACCATGGATAGCAGCCGAGGACGAAAGGCTTGGAGTAAACCTCCTCGGTGTTCAAGCAAGAGAAGTTCTCAACCTTCCGCGTGAATGTCTCAAATTTCTCAACACTTGATTGTTTATGCTCCATCAGTTTTACTACAAAAAAGACAAATAACAAAAAAGATGATTACCCACAAAAAAGAAACTCTGCAAGAACACACAAAAAGAAAACTCTAGTATCAATTAAGAAAAGAATACAAAAAATAAAGCTCAAATTTTACACGAGAATAAGGACACACAGAGTACAGCCCCGTACCAATCACACATAAGAATGTTATATGTATGCGTAATGCTTCATCTCGCGAAAAATTTCATCACGAGAGCATCACGACACTCTGAAATGTGTTTGATGTGGGACCCCCTTTCTAGCTTGACCCACCCATGCATTCAATCTAGTGCAAAATCTAACGGCCATAATCCTTTCGGGACAACATCGTGAGTTTTGTTCTCTGGATAAATAGCATCACCCTATATGTATATATAGTGAGATAGAGAGTTAGGAGAGAGATATATAGAATAGTGAAGGAGAGGATCTAATTTGTACTCTTATTGGCCATTTTAATTTAATTAATGCATTTCATTTACTACTTTTTAGTTTTTGGTGACCATAAGGAAGTTCATGGGTCTCTTTAATTTTTTTTGTCGGTCTCTTTAATCTAGTACATAGATCTTCTCATTCATAAAGTACAGCACATTACTCCACTGCTAATTCATAATCTTTTCAATGCTATGGAGCATAGAGATGGATACCAAATATTCAAGCGTACAAAGCCCAAGTAATCATTATGGCATGAACACATCTACTGGACCAAGTCATCATCAATACCTCTAACAGCTAGCCAGAATTATCCATTTTGTAACGCCTTGTAATGGACGGATATCGACATTGATGGTGTGCCATTTTGTAATGACCTTCATCAACCGATCAACAACTCAAAAACTAAGCCTATAAATGGCACCATTCATAAAAAAAGGCAAAGTACGCAACTTCTATCTTGTCGATACCTCTCACTCTTGTTCTCTTATATACTTGAGTCAGAGTGTTTGTAGGTATCTCTAACTCGCATCTCGACGGTTGCCTTTCAACATCAAAACCAAAGTTCTGATCACTCAATATCATAATCGTCTTAGACACCTCATGTTTTCATGCATCTGTGTTTGGATCGCCTAGCTCACATCCAAAAAACTACGGTTTGTGAGAAACTGAAATTTTTTAGCTTTCACTTGGCTGTGCATTTAGCTAGTTTTCAACGCGGAAAACATTTGAAAATTTCAAAATAGCAACAGCAAAGTCTCATTAATCTCATGAACACCTTTTAGAGTGGTCATTTTATACATAATCTAATTTGATTTATACTATAGGCCTGCTTGGATTGATTTATTTGAGTTTATCTCCTAATATAAGGTTTGCGAGACTGTTTGGGAGAACTCGTGAAAATAGTTTATAACAATATTCACACGTTTTTTTTTTGGACTTATTTTCATAGGTTCTTCAATATAGCTTATAAAAGCAGCTTATAGCATATACAAAAACAATTTAAATTTATCTTTTCTATAAAAATAGCTTATGTAAGCTTATGCAAGAGGCATATCATGATAAAAGCAGTAAATAAAGTGTTTATCCAAACAGGCTCTATATATGACCTCTATTGGGAGTTCTTTTTATTCAAGTAACTTACCATTCATATTATAATAACCACTCCAAATTGCTTGTGGGAACACATGTTGGGGTCTGATCGTTAGAAAGCATGAGGGTGTGGTCATTACGGCAAAAAGAAAGATTGAAAATGTGTCCATGACTCCAATCCTAGCTGAAGTTGTGGGACTGTGATGGTGCTTGAAGTTGTGGGAGAATGATTTGGCAAGCGGCAATTTGGGTTATGTGGAAAGCTAGAAACGACCGTATTTTCAATAATGGCGATTTAGAGGTGGACGTTGTATTTGAAGAAATCCAAGTGCTTTTGTGGAGGTGGATCTTGGGTAGAGCGGATATCCCGGCTTGTATGTTATATGAGTGGAAGTGGTATCCGGAGGAATGTTTGAAGAGATAATGTCGTCGGGGCTGCCGTTGCCGCATAGGTGTTTTTGCGGGTCTGCTGTTTTCTCTGGTCTGCGCAGGTTTCTGCTGCTGCTTGCTGCTTCCTGGTTTTCTGCTGGCAGTAGCCTCTGTTTTACAGCTTCGGCTGTTTTCAGGCAGTGTGCTGGTTGTTGGCGTGGAGTCCTGCTCTTGTTCTTTGTTGCTGTCGTTTTGGGGGCAGGGCTATGGGACTGAATTCTAGTGTTTGTTCTTGGATTTCAGCGTCATAGCCTTTGTTGTTTTTGTTGACCCGGCAGTTTTTTGTGGAGTTTTTAAGATGTTACACCCATATGCGGCATCTTTGTATTTTTCCTCCGCCTCTTCGCGTCTTGCGAGAGGTTCGGTATCAATAATATTTGCCGTTTTCAAAAAAAAAAATAGTGAGCATTTGGATTTTAGGAGGTCTGTTAAGACTATCCATACAATGTAATATTACTCATGTCTATGTTATACATGTTAATGAATAAAAAGTCCATCTAACATCAATTTGTGTACTACAAGTTTTAATATTCTTTAGTATTTCTTTTAGCATCAATAACATGATATTCCTTCCAAATAAAAGGCTATAGATTTTTTTTTTAATCGGCACATTATTCTCGTCGAGATTGTGTAAGGAACAAGAAAATCTCGCGGATAAAATCAAACAAGAAGTAACGAGTACACATGAACATTAATACAAACACCTACCAAAACTACCCATAACAGAGCTAAAAACAGAAGCTTTATATTCCAAATTTGGTTGCTGCTAAAGGGTCAAAAACACAGAAGCAGCAACACAACTGAACCAAAAAAAAAAAAGCACACAACTAGCACTAAACAACCCATTCCATCTAACAATAATGCTTGAGCAAAACAGCCGCACACTTGCTTGAGCAAAACAACAAACACTAAACAGCAGAGCAACATATTCCAACTCAATTTCAAGCAGCCGCACACTTGCTTGAGCAAAACATCAAACACTAAACAGCAGAACAACAATCCAAATTTGTGACGTGAGAATATATACTTAATCAGTTATGTTCATGATATAAAAGTTCAAATGAAAATAAAACACACCAAATTCTGTTATGATATTAATTTTAAATAAAAATAAAACAACCCGAAAATCTATATTTGCACCTTGTTTACTTCACCAAGATGTTCTTGATTTGGATTGAAGGGAGCTACATTATTCACACTACCATTTTCACTGCTCCAGACATAGATCTGCTCCTGCTAAAATATTTACATAAAAAACATGGATGCTTAGTATGCAATGTAATATCGTGTACATTTTAATATAAAAAAGTATGAAATCATCTATAATATGAATTATCTGCTTGGATGCTTTCTTGTGTGTCAATTCCATCACCAAGTTGAGATCTGTAAAACATTCCATGTTCAATTCCTTGACCTCTGTACATTTTCCCTTCATCTCCTTTTTTTTGAACTTATTTTTTTAACTCCAAAACCCACCCGTTCAGCATAATTATTGTAATACTCAGTAATTTCCTTTTCTGACATCCCATCACAAGGTGTTTCTTCTTCACAAGTACCATTTGCTTCTAAACAATCATTAGTTTCCAATTCATCACAAAACTCAAATTATTTCTTGCACTAATACAACAAATTAAAAAAAAAACCTATATTAATTGACTAACACAGTTAAGTAAATGAAAAATCAATCAATCGGAACAAAATTCCTGCTAATGATCTATAAAAACAACAAATGGACAAAATACTTACTTGTAAGTAAATTAAAACTGAAATACTCAGCTTTAGTGCTATGAATCAATGGAAGCTATGATGGTAAGCAAAAACAGAGTTACATGAGAATGAATATGAGACCTGATTCACAGAGTCAAGAGCGTGAAAAAGAGATTGAATTTCAATCAGATTCTTGGATTAGCGGGAAAGAAGAAATAATTGCTGCGGGAGTGGTGAAACGTGGGTTTCTTTCTCTATTTTTGTTTTGGTGAAAGGTGGGTTTCACTTTCATTTTGTTTGGCTCAGGTAGCGTTAGAATTCACAGGTGAATAAGTGGGGTGTCTGGGGTTCGAACCCCCGGCCCTTGCATATAATAATGGATTGTCCTACCAACTGAGCTATGCTCACGGGACGGTTTCACTTTCATTTCTATTAAGGGTTTTTATTTTTTATTTAATTTGATCTTGTTTTTTGTGGACAAAGAAACTGCAGCGCGTTGAAATTATACACGTTTTCACGCGTCAGTATTTTTTCGTATTCAAAAACTGCGTACTACATATCATTTTCCTTTCCCATAATACCAACAATATAATATTTCGTTTCTAAATTAAAAACTATTTTTATAGATCAACTCGAAATCTTACCTTTTTTTTTTAGGGATTGAAATCTTATCTTAAAATTACATATATAATAATACTTTAATTTGATTTAATTTCTCAGAATTAAATGCAAGTTTGTTTAAGGATTGTTTGGATTGAGGGTTCACTACCAAAAAAGCGGCTACTTGCCATACTAAAATTGCCACGTTTTTACTTTAGCCGTGGATAACAACTAAAATTCATAATGGTGGGAGATGACATGCTTTTCTCTTTTAAATTATGGATAATATGAAATGTTTTTTTTAAATAAATTAAATGTGACTGAAGTACCATATGATCATTTATAATGTTGTTAATCTTCTTAAAAATATTTTACAATTTCCGTAATTTAAAAAAGAAAAGTTAGTTCTTTGACTAAACTCTCCATCCAAAAACACCATAAAATATCTTTGACTAAAGGAAAAAGCCAATTAATGTATCAACTTTATTATTGTTATATATTAGAATAGATCTAATTTAATTATTGTTGCCTTGAACACATTCACAAATACATTAGTGTATTTTCTATAAAATAAATAAATGATATTACTGTAATTTTTAATTTTAGAATTTTGGTGTGCACACTTTTCTTTGTTGTCTATAGAGATTACGGTATGTATACCAAAATAAAAGGAAAATGTGAAAACAAATGGGGAAGAGTTGTATATATTACTATTTGCTTTTGAATTTGAAAAGAATTAAGCCAAAATCTTCGTGAGCAAGGTGGCAGGAACATTACATAATATAATCAAAGATGAACTTCTATCTATTAGACTATTTAACAAAAAATTGAATTAGGCTAAGTCAATACGGATAAAATAGTAAAAAAGTTAATTAATAATTGCCCCTCTTCCTTTCTTTGTAGTCTAGAAAGAGTATCATTATGCGGTTAAAATTGAAAGCAAATAGCTTTAACTTCAAAAAAATTCTTTTTACACAAGAAACAATCATTGACATAGTTTAGAAAATTTGATAAACAATTGAAATATTTGACAAACTTATGAATTTCAAATGCTGACATCGACACATTTAACAAAGATATTTGTAATTCCTTCAATAAAAAAATATTTGCAATACTTTCAATACATAAAAAAGATCATTTGCGTTAAAATTCGACAAATTTTTATAAGAAAACGCAACCTTAAAATTTGTTTAAGATTTTATAATTCATCATTATCCAATGATTTTATGATTCTTGCATCAAATAAGAATTCAACAATACTTTCAAATTTTTCAAACTACTCAAATCTATTTTTCAATGAAGTTATTGTCATATCAACAACCACACAAAAAATGATTGACTCTAAAAGATTCCTCGGATGATTGTATTTGCTCATCATTATCATTCTCATCAATCATCATATTTTCCTTTTCTAAAGCTACGACACTTTATTGAAAGTGTCGGCTCTATACCCATATCAAATGCAAGGCTTTTGGCAACTATCATACTAGGTTTTATTTCTATATTTTCCAAAGTATAATATTATACCTTACACTTTTTAAAAAAATTTTGGGCCCTTATTTTAGACTTAATTTTTGGGCATAGAACGGTCGCCCTGCCTCAGATATGACACTGCAAAGAAGTTCATCAATCTCTCCTACCAAGTACATAAATCTTTGTTATGGTCTTAGACATCACATGATTTATGTAGTCTTGCTACAAGAGAGTTTGGGATTAGCCACAACAGACTGTAGCTAATTTGTCGCTAAACTCTAGCAAAACAGATTTAGCTACAGATTAAGTGTGAATTAGCTGTCATATCGGTCGTAGCATGTATTTTGCTATCATTGTTGATTGCATGAAAATTAGCCTTAGCTTCCCAAATTAATTGCATGTTGTTAATAGGCTTAAATGCACTTTTCACCCCCTATGTTTCAAAAAGTTGCGATTTTGGCCCCCTTTAAAAAAAATGGATATTTTGACCCCCTAACTTTTGGACCTCTTTTGATTAGCTGATTTTATGTCAATTTCTTAGTCTCTGATGGTGTAAACTGGCATGGGGATAGAAGGATGCTGATAAGTGGAGTCCAAACTTGCATAGTGTCCAAACTGGCATGATAAGTGGAGTCCAAACTGATAAGTGGATCCTTCTTTAGGAGGGCCAAAAGTTACACCATGTCAGTTTGAACTTCACTTATCAACATCCTTCTATCCCCATGCCAGTTTACACCATCAGAGACTGAGAAATTGTCATAATCTCCATCAAAATCAGCTAATCAAAAGAGGGCCAAAAGTTAGGGGGTCAAAATATCCATTTTTTTAAAGAGGGCCAAAATCGCAACTTTTTAAAACATAGGGGGTGAAAAGTGCATTTAAGCCTTGTTAGTAACTTAATTCCACTTTTACTGCTATCTTTCTTTATCAATGCTTGCAGGTAATGTATCTTTACAACAACTTGAGAAGCAAGTTTAGTTTTGTGGATATTATTTTCTGTTGCAGGGATATCTGAATTTCTATTGTTTGTTTAGTTCCTGCATGAATCTCACTCTCCAAGTTATGAGTGAACAGAATACCTAATTTAGAGGTAGACAAGGAGAATTTGGAGTCAGCTGAAGCAGTCAGCTCCACTTTAAAGATATTAATTGAAGAGTGAATTTGAATGTCTTCCGGCCTATATGAAGGGTCTAGTTAACTGGATTTTGCCAAGTTAGGGCCTGTTTTTTTCTTTAAGTAAACACATTGATTTACTATTTTATCAATAATTATAAAAATGTCATCTTATTTTCTATTTTCAAAGATTTATACAATTAGCAGCGTTTGTGTTGATTAAACAGTTTCTTATATGTAAATATTTAAAAACCAAAGAAAAGTAGACACAAGATGTCATTTTTATAATTTTTAATAACCAAAGAAAAAAAAAGAAGTATTTCCTTAAATTAAGCAGTCCTAATAATCCATAACAATAATAGTAAAAGGTCTATTTAACTGTCGCACACTTATCAATAATCATGCTGAAAGTTTCTGGACGTCGGTATTATGTATCATAAGCATATTGTTGGTGTTTTCTGAGAGAGTGATGCTTCTAAGATGGGATTGCGTGCTCATTTTATTATTTTACGGTCTAAACGAGTTTTCATTTTTCAAACATACATGCCTTTACGATTCTAAATTCTGTAACAAGATACTTTGAACTGATTATGTTATTTGTCTATTTTTTTTTTTTTTTTTG
>Ga0315913_1006809_pt1 | contig 13793 bp, 17 predicted proteins | sample MpolsnodulesMG_FD_207736 | JGI IMG/M metagenome (GOLD analysis project Ga0315913, IMG submission 207736) | Medicago polymorpha root nodule microbial communities from Los Angeles, California, United States - small nodules | ecosystem: Host-associated > Plants > Roots > Nodule | place: USA... | reverse complement strand
CTTTTAATTTACAAAATGTTTTGCATGCCCCTAAACTGATAAAAAAATCTTGTCTATGTTAGAAAATTTACCATTGATAATGATGTTTCTGTTGAATTTGACCCATTTGGTTTCTTTGTGAAGGATTTTCATACAGGAATGCCTTTGACGAGATGTAACAGCTCCGGTGACCTCTACCCACTTACCACCAGACCTTACACTTCAGCCCAGCCACCGTATACCTTTGCCGCATTACCTAATGAAGTATGGCACAACCGTTTAGGACACAAGGGAACACAAGTCTTAAATTCTCTACACCGAAACAAATTTCTTATATGTAATAAGTTTTGGAACAATATTTTTTGTCATTCTTGTCCACTTGGGAAACAAATAAAATTTCCCTTTTCTAATTCTTTGTCTCATACTTTAATGTCATTTGATATTGTGTATGGTGATGTTTGAACATCCCATGTTCTTAGTTCAGGAGGACATCATTATTATGTGTTATTTTTAGATGATTTCACGGATTTTCTGTGGACTTTTTTAGCACAAAATAAATCTCAAGTTCATTCCAGGTTTATCCAATTTGACGCTCACATTAAAATCCAATTCGGTGGAAAGAATGTGACAATGCTCTTTTTAAGAAAATTATGAACTAAATGGCATGTCATTTAGGTTTTCATGTCCTCATACTTCCCCTCAAAATGGAAAAGTCGAAAGAAAAATTTGTACTATAAATAACATCGTTCAGACCCTTTTAGCCCATGCCTCTATCCCACAATCCTTTTGGCACCATGTCTTGCAAATGGTCACATACTCACATAACATCCTCCCAACCAAAAAACTTGCCCTTAATTCACCCACTAAGATACTCGACCAAAAAGATCCTTCCTATTCTCATCTTCGAATCTTCAGGTGTCTATGCTATCCTCTAATTCCCTCAACCTATAGAAATAAATTACAACATCGATCAACTCCATGTGTATTCTTAGGCTATCCACCTAATCATAGAGGATATAAGTGTTATGAGTTGCCCAGTCGTAAGATATTTATTTCTCGACATGTCATATTTCAAGAAAATACATTTCCTTTTTCTACCTTAAATGCTCCTAAAACTGTTGACTATATTTTCTTAGATAATGACTCCACACCTTTCCTTCCTTCTTACTCCTACGACACTCCTGCACTAAACACTCCAACCCCAACTAATCTTAAATCCACCACCTCATAAACAACAACCTCGTCCACCTCAATCTCAAACCGACATCATCTTCGCCCCCTCCCAGCCAACCCTCCTCACCAATCTCTTCCTCCAAACCTATATCTTCTTCTCCCTCAACTCAAGACCAACAACACACCTCGGCTACTACATTGACGCCCACTCCTTTGCCTTTACCAATATTACCTCAACACTCACCTCAAATGACTACCCGAGCCCAACATGGTATTGTTAAACCCCGCAAGCTTTTTAACCTACATACATCCTCTCAAAATTTAATCTCTTCCTTACCTACAAACATTATAGATGCATTACATGACCAAAATTAGAAAATGTCCATAAAGATGAATATGATGTCTTATTGTAAATAAGACGTGGGACTTAGTTCCCCGTTCGTCTAATGCCAATATTATGCAAAGTTTGTGGATTTTCAGGCATAAAAAGAATTCAGATGCATCGTTCGAGCGGTACAAAGCTCGTCTTGTAGGTAATGGAGCGAACCAACAAAAAGGGTGTTGATTGCGGTGAAACCTTCAGCCCCGCAGTCAAACTAGCTACTATTCGCACAATGCTCAGCGTTGCCTTGTCAAAATCATGGTACCTTCATCAATTAGATGTTAAAAATGCCTTCTTGCACGACAATCTTGATGAAACTGCGTACATGCACCAACCTCCAGGCTTCTATCATCCTAAACTCCCGGATCATGTGGGTTTGCTAAAAAAATCTCTCTATGGACATAAACAAGCACTGGGCGCCTGGTATCAGCGGTTCACCGATTATGTTGCTACGATGGGATTCTCTCACATCATTCTGATCACTCATTGTAGATGATATTATCCTCACTGCATCATCTGAATCTCTTTGTGAGAATATCATGTCCAAGATGAGCTTTGAATTCACAATGAAGGATCTTGGTTCTTTGAGTTATTTTCTAGGCATCTTTAGTACTCGTTATTCCGGTGAGATTTTTCCCTCTCAGGAGAAATATGGAGAAGAAATTATTGAGTGTGCAGGAATGTCCTTATGTATGCCATCCCCAACACTAGTGGATACCAAATCCAAACTAAGTAGATCCTGAGGTAATCCCTATTGTGATCCAACTTAATATCATAGTCTTGCAGGTGCATTACAATACTTTACATTTACAAGACCATATATCTCATATGCAGTGCAACAATTGTGCCTTTCTATGCACGATCTAAAAACACAACATATGTCTTCCTTAAAACGGATCCTTCATTACATTCATGGTACGATTGAATTTGGCCTCCACCTGTATCCTTCCTCCATCGACAAGCTCATATCTTACACAGAAACTTATTGAGTTGGATGTCCAGACACAAGAAGATCTACGTCTAGGTATTATGTATATCTTGGTGACAATTTGATCTCTTGGTCCGCAAAACATCAATATACCTTGTCTCTTTCAAGTGCAGAGGCTGAATATCGAGGAGTGGCTAATGTAGTGTATGAATCATGCTGGATACGAAATCTACTTTTAGAACTTCATTGCCTAGTTATAAAAGCAATGTTGGTCTATTGTGACAACATTAGCGTCGTGTATCTATCTGAACACATCAAAATGGATATACACTTTGTGCGGGAAAAAGTTGGTTGCGGTTAGGGCCGCGTATTACATGTTCCCTCTCGTTATCAAATCACTGATATCTTCACGAAGGGGCTTTCCGCTACAACTGTTTGACGATTTCAAGCATAGTCTTAACATTCGTCCACCTCTAGTTTCGACAGTGGGGTGTATTAGACTATGTAAATATAAAAAGAATATTATTAGAGTTTATTGCAAATAATTACTCATTAGTTTGTTGAGAATTATTAGAGATATTCATTAGTTGTTGGTAATCATCATAGACAACATGATGTATATATATAGCACCCATATCAATGAAAAAGGGCACGACCAATATTTATCCCTCTATGATACTTTTCCTTCTATCAACAACTAAATAAATTTTAGGCTAAATTTAATTTTAATCCCTATAAAATCTAGAGTTTTTAAATTTAGTCCCAATAAAATTTTAGTGGCAGTTTCAGTCCTCCATAATATTTTAGTTTGTAAGAATAGTCTTTATTCTTAATTTTTTTTAACAAAAAATTGATATTTTTAGTACTCCTAAATAGTCCTTGTAAAATAAAAATAAAGACTAAAAGGGAATACATATTTTTTTAAGAACTAAACTTAATAGGCTATAATTCAATAAACATTAGGCTTTATACTCTCTGTCCCAAAATGTAAGCAAATATTGTTCACAAAAATTAATCTATCTAATTTAAAATTTGTAGCAAATACATCAAGTTCTTAATCCATATTTGCTTACATTTTGTGATAGAGGGAGTAAAAATTAATGTAATAGAAATTAGAGAGATACACGAGCGTCTGTTTAAACATTAGGCTTAATTGCACTTTTGATCCTAGTATTTTAGACAACTCACGAAATTGGTCCTGCCTCTTTCAAATCGAACAAAATCGTCCTTATACTATCATTTTATTTTGCAATTTTGGTCATAATCCCTGTTTCCCCCTCTAAAAATGCTGATATGACAAAGGAACACCTATGTGGCAGTTCCAACTTGGAAAATGACAATAACATGTCATAAAATCAACATTTTTTAATTTAAAAAACCATATAAACATTTCAGAAATTAAAACAAAAACAAATTGTAATTGAAATATTTTCATCCATTTACAATTCATTTTCCCTTAGATTCATCATCATCCCCCCTTCATCATACCAAAACCATCATCATCGCCATCTCTTCATCATCTTTAACCAAATATGAATTTACATCAAAACACAACACAACACATAAACATGACAACCCATTGGCAGGTCCATGACATCGTGAAAGAAAAAGATTTTCAAATGAGTATGCATAACATCACTATAATTCACAAGCTGTTAGAGGACTCATCACCACCCAAATCATTTTTAAAGTGATAAAGAACCTCTTCACTAATTTCCATAGGTGAATCTGTAACATCAATATACTCCACAAACTCATCTGTAACCATATCCTCCAATTCAGGCAAAATATCTCTCATAACCTCATAGATATCCAAAATCCTAAATAACTTTTCAAATGAGCTATTTTAGTTTCGTAAGGATCCATAAGAGGTAACGAAGTTGATCAGAGGGATGAGATAAACTACAGTCTGGATTTCAATTTTTTAGATCTGGACTTTAATTTGAGCTAATCTGGAGATGTGGTTTTCGGATTTGGGTGGAAGCAACCCATTTTTCCTCTTTAATTTAAGATTTCGTATTTTGTTTTTTTATTTGGGATTTTGATTGAATTGAGAATAGGGTTTTGTGAAGTTGTGATCTATGATTTTGATTTGAACTTGTGCTTTAAGGAGATATGTGAGACAAGAGAAAAGAGAGATGTGTTGGTATGTGATGGTTTTTGGGTATGAGTTTTATCCTAGGTTGAAGATGAAGAACAATGTAAAATCTTTAAAAAAATCAAAGGAAGAAGATGAATATTTTTGAGTTATTAGTTTTATTTTTGGAAAGCCATAATTTATTTAATTTTACGATAAAACAATATTTGTTTTGATTTATGAAATATTTTAATTATTTTTCAATTTAAAAAATTTGATTTGATGAAATGTTAATATCATTTTCCATGTTAGAAATGCCACCTAAGTGCATTTTTGCTCACATCATTAAAAAACATGACACATCAGCCACAGATCCAATGTGAGGCAATTAGGTCAACCGACCCCACTTGCCTCCAATTGTTTATTGTATTTTTAACCTAAAATTTAATATTTATATGCAGTTTGACCTCACTTATATAATATTATTGACTTATTGTCTTCACATAGTTAATTCATGACACTATAAAAAATTACAAAACTAAGAAGGATCTTAATGAGTGTTCTAAGAGCACTAGATAAGAATTCAAAAGAAGTAATTTTTTAATAAAAAGTTGTTGTAATTATTATATCGACAAAAATAACGCTTATTTTTCAGAATTTTTTTATTTTTTTTATTTTATGAAATCTTTAACCAATTCTCTTAGAGAATATCGTTAGCAAGCCCATAAAACTACTATTATATTCCTTAAAAAACTACTATTATATTCTAAATTATTCTTATATTTGTTGAAAAAGACTTCGTGATTGAAAAAATAATTAATTAGGGTTATATTTTTTATACTCGGCTAGAAATAGAAAAATATCTTAATAAATCAACATTTTAAAGCAATTATAAACATAACCTATATAATTTTTGCACGTTTACGCGTTTATGTAGTTTATACAATTTTTTTGACCTTACTTATTAATTTTTTTGAATTTGTCACTAATATCAGTGTTTTTGAAGGGTAAAATAGTGATTAGGTCCAAAATTGCAAAAATAAATGATAGTATATGGACGGTTTTGTTTGATTTGAAAGAGGCAAAACCAATTTCGTGAGCCGGCTAAAATGCGAGGACCAAAAATGCAATTAAGCCTACAGATTAATATAAAATTTGATAAAAATTATTTTTCATAAAGGTAGTGCAATAAAAAATCTATAACATAAAATGTATATAACTATATAGTGATTGATTGACTCGTCACCCTAACTCTCACTTTCCCTCCGTCGCTCGCCGCCGTTTACACCGTCGTCTCTACAACAGGTATCCGTTGCACCACCAATTTTCGTGCATCTTATTTACCTGTTTTTGTTAGTTTCATATATTCACATAGTTAAACTTTGGAATGTTTCAGTGAGAATAGCAATACATGAAAAATAAATAAATAAAACTTTTTTTTTCAAATTGGAGAATTAAACTGAATCAGGCTTGTTTGGATTGACTTATTTAAAAACAACTTATGAGATATTCGTAAGTTCTTTTCAACTTATTTTCATAAGCTCTCCAGTTAGCATATGAAAAAACAGTAAATTTTGTTAAATGGTGCCCATGGTGGAATGGCGTGCCGTGTCGGATTTTTGACATAGGCAGTTTATGAAGGAATGCCTGCCTTGGCGTTGGCGGCACCATAGGCAGCAATGACATGTTTATATGGCTGGTTTTTTACCTTCCGACATCCACAACATTGAAAACAACTTATAACATATACTCCTTCCGTCTAAAAATGTAATTAAAAATTGTTCAACAAAAGTTAATGTATTTGGTTCAAAATTTGTACCAGATACATCAACTTATGTTGACTCATTTTTGCTTACATTTTGGGACGGAGGGAGTACATAAGCACTTATATGATAAGCATTTAATTTTATCCAAATAGAGTCCCACAGGTTGATTGGAAGAAATATATACATGTATTATAAATTGCCTCAGCAGCTACTTAAATAATTCAAATTTTCTGAACTCGATGGTAAGATGGTATATTGTTAAGTTTTTAGCTATTAAAAAAAAACTTAACTGGACATCAACTGACGATACCGCTGGTTAATGGTTCAACTGTTTTAAACTGTTTGAATCGGGACAAAACTTCGAGTGAACTGCCAAACTAATAGAGCTGTAGTAAAGACCGGTTTAAGGTTCAACCGGTTGAACTGTTTGGTCCGGTTATTAAAACACTGTGTTTTAGGTTTGCAAGGACAAATTAAGTTTTATTTTACTTGTTGAAATTAAAATGTAGTGAAAAATTTGTTCCTAGTTGTTTGTATTAACTATGTGATAGTTATTTGGTAGGCTAGTTGTGAAGGATGGTAGTTGTTTTGGCTTCATCCTCTGATGCTAGTGGTGGGATTGGTTGCTGGGACCTTCACACAGGTTCTGAGCAGATCCGCTACAAATCATTTTCTTCCCCTTCTCATGGACTTGTCTCTGTTGGTGACCGTTTCCTTGCATCTTCTCAGCTTCGAGAGGGACCAACTTCCTCTGGTTCCGTTTTCTTCTGGTCCTGGTCCAAGGTCTTTTGTTTATCTATACTTGGTTTCTTTATGGATTAGTATTGGTATCTGGCAATTTTCTTAAATGATGAATGATGACGGATGATGATGTTTTTACTTGTGTGTTGGGTGTGCAGCCCCAAGTTGAAGTTAAGAGCTTTCCTGCTGAACCTATTACGCCTCTTGCTGCTAATCACAGTGGCACCTATCTAGTTGGTGGAGGTTTGTCGGGTGAAATATACTTATGGGAGGTGAGTTTTCTTCTTTTGTGTGTTATTATGCACCAACAGTTTGTTTAAGAATTCTGATTGACGGAAGATTTTTCATGGAAATATTTTATAAAAATTGAAGTCTGGATTGTTTGCAGCGGTATGCTGAACTTTCGTGGCATTAGGTTGTGGATAATTTTGAATTGAAAGTTGGAATTGGGAACTTAGACTCTGCTTACTTTCTCAAAACATTATATAATTTTCATTTTTTTTAGATTAATGTTCATTTTAAATTGCTAGTTAGGAGATGGAAAAATCATATAGTGAAAAATTTTAATAGAGAGAAGATGGTAGACATGCTTGGAAGAATACATTTTTCAGAAACAATGATTTGGCATTTTCAAAATTTCTAAAAATGCTAGATGTGTTTTCAAAAACAAAATGATTAGAAAATTATTTGATCTATATTTTCTTATGTTCATTAGTTTAAGTGAAAATGAAAGCAAAAAACATGAAAAGTAAACAGACCCTTTGCTTCCCTGTTTCTTTTTCACTGTATTACTGAGTTGCCTCCATCACTTGTTAGGTTGAAACTGGCAGATTGCTTAAGAAGTGGCATGGTCATAATACGGCTGTTACTTGCCTGGTATTTTCTGAAGATGACTCACTTCTAATATCTGGTTTTAAAAATGGAAGCGTACGAGTTTGGTCTCTCTTAATGTACTTGATACTCATCTTGTCTCTCCATTTTTTCACCTCTTATTGTTCGCTTTCCCTTTTGGGATTACATAGAAGTGCTAACCATTGCGTAAAACACTACTATGCATCATATGGTCCAGGATATTTGATGATGTGAGAAGACGGGAAGCAAGCAAGATTTATGAGTATAGTTTTTCAGACCACACCTTGTGTGTAAATGATGTTGTGATTGGTTATGGAGGATGCAATGCAATTATAGCTTCAGCATCAGATGATCGGACGTGTAAGGTTTGTTTTACTGTTTTTATGTAGCAGTGTTGTAGAAAAATAGATAAACAATGGAATATATTTATCGCATCATATTTACTATAGCAAGATTAAATTGTCAATCTTTACTAGTTGAAAGTTTTAATCATTTATGGTTACATATCAAAACTTTCATAACGCTGGGGGGAAACCATCTGCTCTTGTTCTTGTGTGATGATGTCAAAGGTGCATTGTGCTTTATTCAAGTATAAGAGGCATATATTTAAGGAAATTTTGGCCATGAACATAATGCTTTTTTGGGTTGATTCTAGCATACAGAACTGTGCTTCTCAGTTGTGTATTAATTACTACCTCTGTCCCTAATATAGGACCCGCTTGTATTTTTTGCTGGTCCCTTTTTATAGAATATCTTTCCAGTTTTTAACTGCACTAATTATTCTATTCCAAAACATCCCTAATAATTTTGCATCAAATTATTTTTGTTTTTTTGCTAATATAATTATTTTTCATCTTCTTTGTAACCAATAAGTAAGCCATAAATACTATACAGGGCAAGCTTTGCAAAACAATACAAATTATTAATAAATTTCATACTACTACCAACTTTCTTAATTCCCGTAATTTAGTAAACAAGCTCCTACATTTAGGGACGGAGATAATGTTTACTGTTCAGACTTCAGAATATATACGAAAATCATATTTTCCAATTTAATATTTCGAAAAGGGACCCAATTTTGTGGCATAAAGCTAGGTTGTTGTTGTTAATCGTTGTTTTCCAATTCACAGATTTATTTATTTTTCCAAAAGGCAATTCACAGATCTTGTTTCTGAATTCTAATGTGTTTTCTTTTTTTAAGGTATGGACCTTATCTAATGGAATGCTACAAAGAAATATAGTGTTCCCTTCAAAAATTAAAGCCATTGCATTGGATCCTGCTGAACATGTTCTCTATGCTGGTAGTGAAGATGGAAAAATATTTGTCGCTGCACTTAACACCACAAGAATCACTACTAATGATCAAGTTTCATATATCACTGGTTCATTTTCTAACCACAGGTTATCTTTTCACCTCTTATTGCCCACTGTATTGAACTGTTGCCATCCTCTCTTTCATGATCCTTTTTATTTTCCCTAAATTTGGATATATTATTTCCCAAAATTTGATAGTGTAGTTAACTCACCATGAATGTCTTATACTCTCTCCTAGGAACATATACATGGTAACTTGTAGTTCCTAAGGGAGTAAGATAATGGAAGCATTCAGTTTTGTCCTTTGGAATTTGTGGACAAATTTGATGACTATGGGGTTCTTCCATAATGTAATTCTCAACTATGAAGAATTCAAGCAAGCATTTAGGCCCTGTTTGGATGAACAATTTAATTAAGCACTTAGCAAATAAGTGCTTATGTATAAGCTAAATCTACAAAAAAAAATTAAATAAAGTCAAACTGTTTTCATATATGCTATAAGCTGTTTTCATAAGCTATCCCAGAGGCTTACGAAATAAAGCTGAAAACAGCTCATGGAGATCTCATTGGGTGTTTCCATAAGCTTTCCCAATAGTCTCACAAGTGCTTTTAGCCAGTTGATAAACTCAAATAGGCAAATCCAAACCGGAGCTTAGTCATGGTGATGTTGTATCTAGGATAGTTTATGTCAGAAATCATGTTTGAGTTTATCGCTGATTCAAAGTCATTAAGCTCCAACTATCCCCTGATTTAATTTTGTTTGTACATCTCATTCTCCTTTTTGCTTCTTTGCCTTGTCAATTACAACAAAAGAAGAACTTTATTCAAGCTGTGTAACGCCATTTAACTATTTAACTTTCTCATTCTTACAGCAAGGCAGTTACTTGCTTAGCATATAGTGCCGCCGACAATTTTTTAATATCTGGATCTGATGATGGAATAGTTCGAGTTTGGAATGCCAGTACTCATAACATCATCCGTGTCTTTAAACATGCTAAAGGTATTGCGTACACTTCTTGAAATATGGCCTACTTGTGGTTTGGGATTGCTTTTGCAGATCTGGCTTTTTGATTGCGTATCTTGTTATGAACCTTTTTTCTGTGCAACTTTTACTTTGTCAATGCTCAAGTTTTTTTTTTCCTTGCCAAATTAGAACCCGAGTTACAACTGACACTCTGCGTGTGATATGTTATAACAACTAATGTAAGATGATTATTACGATTTCTCTGTGCATAAGTTTTTTACTTGATCAAAACAAATATAGGGGCATTATTGCTCTAATTATCTCTTTTTTTAAAGAACTCTAATCATCTCAGTGCAGTTGGCACTTACAGTGTATGCATCATAATTCAACTCTTATTAATACTTGTGCTGCTAGTTCTTTTTTCCGAAGTATTTTTGTTCCATACGTTTTTACACATCTATACCTTATATTCACACCATTTGACTAGTGTTACTATGAGTAATTTGCCATTTCCCTTTGACGAGGATACTCAATTTTTCTTTTCAATATACTCTAGAGATTATATAAATGCATGTAATTTGTGTTTTTACATGCTGAACCTGCATATGCTCATATCTCATGACATTCAGGACGCGATATCAATCACTTTATTTTCAATATTGAGTATGCTCAAGCATGCATTTTTTACGTTGTTTAATGCCAATCTTTCAAATGTTGCAGGACCAATAACTAACATTCTTGTTCTTAGTCAAGAAAATGACTCGAGTAATCCCATGTTACAAGGAACCTCAAAAAAGAAGGGAGCTCAATTTCCTCCTCTGGAAAAGTATGCAAATTCAATGGATGAAGACTCGGATAAAATGACTATTGTCAGTCTTGGTGGTAGCAATATATGCATGGATGTTTCATACCTTAGTTCTCAAGTGATTTCTAGTTACAGTAAAGAACTTCAGGTTTGTCTCTTTTGATAATTAGGTGTCTTTAATATTTATAGCCATCAGTCTTCTTCTTCTTTTTTTTTTTTTTAATAAAAAAAATCAGAATTTAATTCATATAAATTGTCAGTGTATTACACTGTCAATGAATCATAATTGTAAGATCATTAAAATCATTTGACTGTAATCATAACTACTTCTAAAGTCACGCATGATTGGTTGTGATTTTCTGACGTTGTAAAGCTTTTTACACTGACAATATATCAAAATTAAACTCATTATTTAAAGGATAGTGATTATTTAATCCTGTTTGTGAGTTAACATCTCTTTTAACCTATGTATCAGAGCCAAGGTTCAGCTGCTGCTTCTGAAATGGAGATAGAGAAACTAAAACGTGATTGCCAAAAGTCGGTACAGATGGTTAACAAATGGAAAAAAATGTATGAAAACTTGCATCAATTTTGTGTAAAGGAGATGCTTGATGGAAATGAGAAATAAGACATGTTCTAGTCGGGCACGTTTTTAAATCTTCCGGGGTACCCTAAGTAGGATTTGAACCTACAACCAACCGGTTAAAAGCCGAGCGCCTCGAGTATCTTGATACACTAGAAAGAGAATTACCATATACGAATACAAATACAATTGGTGTATTAATCTCTAGCTCTAGCATCACAAGGTTCCCTTCTGCAGTTTGTTTTGTTTCCTCTTATTTTATTATCAGTAATTTTTTGGGTTCCTTCCCTCTGTTACATTGTTTATTAGCCTCTCTGCTTTGGAGTCTTACTTTGAGAATCTTCATCCCTTTTGTTAGGAGTATTATGTAAACCACGTCTTCACATAATATTTTAAGACATTGAATATTTAAGCATATTTTTTTCTATAAATCATTCATTTAGTTTATATTCTTAGTCGACATTGGACTGCTCACTCACTTGTATTTCAAAACCTTACTCTTTCACTTCGCCAAAAGAGTAGGTTAAAAAAAAAAAAACTTACAATAATGTACTGCAATTCCATTTCAAAAAGTTGCATTATATAAAAAATTAAGCACACATTTATTTACAAAACTCTTTGCGTTTCATGTTTACTTTTAGGGGTATTAATTAGGTATGCAAAGCTCAAAAATATGAATACTAATATCTCAACTTTGGTAAGTCGGCAAAATTCTCTCAAATCTAAACGGTGCAACTGTAAGACTCTCACCTTATAGAGTTCACATTTTCACCACACTTGGCATAAACTTCCATAAAAGCGAAACTTGAAAAATACAGAACTGTAAGAAAAAACTTGTTTATATAACCATGCAAAGTGCATAAATCCTCAACTAACTTTATTTCAATGACTTCATTGTAAGGTCTCTGAAGAAGAGAAAAAAATTACAAGACTTAAATAGTTTTTTTGAAGAACTTAAATTAGTTCACCTAAATTGGCACAAGGACTTTCAGGACTAATATAGTTATATCTACTTCTCACGTTGAAAAATTACTTCCGCCGTTTCGTTTTAAGAAAAGTGAATTTTGAGTTTTTTTTCCTATCTATTATACCCTCATTTTACTCCTTCAATATTTTTTCTTTTACATTCACTCAATATTTTTTCTTCAATATTATAGTAAACTGAATATAGTTTTAAGGAAGTTTAAATTTGCACATAACAGAAAGCAAAAACAAATTTTATTCAAAAAAATTGTTAAAAAAAACTAACTATTTTTAGTTTTATTGAAAAGGAGTAAGTATAAGTGATTAAAAAAATGATATAATTGACAAATTGTAACATTAAACTATCAAAATGACAGTTAAATAAAAACAAAAAACGTATTCAAATGACATTCAAAAAGAAACGAATGGAGTGATGTTTTAAAAATTGGACCAAATTGGTTAATTTAACCAGTAACAGTTTGTTTATTGGTTTGATCCCAAGATTGAACCGACTGAATTGCAGTAGGTTCAACTAATTTTTTTTATTCACTATTATTTTTTCCATCCAGTTCAACCATGAACCATGACCCGAACGTCTTATCGGTTCAATCTCCAATCCGATTTTTAAAACATTGTTACTATCAATAGTGCCAACGTAAAAATACAAGATTTATTTGTATTCACCCAGTATAAGGTTTTGACAAAAAATAAATAAAAAAAACCTCAACATAGTGTATGATTTGAGCATTTATGATAAAGTGATTAGATTACTCTCAGTGATTTTCATTGTTTTAATTAAATGTTGAAATTCAATGCATTGTAAAAAGAGACAAAATTACAGTGCAAACTCAACTGGGGGTTGCTGTGTTTGGAACCATGGCATCACTCAATTTCTGTCACTATATTAGAATTACTCTCAAAAGGATTTAAACTATATAGCATTTTCTGCCAATAACTACCAATAGTCACCACAGGAACAAACTCCATCTTTAAAACAGTGGAACCTATTCACATCTCTAAGAAGAATCTCTCTGTTAGTAAATTTCGAAACAAACTTCATAAAAGCATGACAATCTTCACACAATCTCAGGTTGTTTGAAATCCTAATGATTTCACCTTTTGAAGTATTAATGAGTCCAAAAGCAACGGCAAGCTTTCCACTATGTCCCAATACAATTCTTTCTTTCTCTTCTTCATCAAGATCGTAAGTAACAACGTTTGTCTGTGGAACATAACCCTGATTCTTGATCTCGGTTAACAATGTAA
>Ga0315913_1006806_pt1 | contig 13793 bp, 8 predicted proteins | sample MpolsnodulesMG_FD_207736 | JGI IMG/M metagenome (GOLD analysis project Ga0315913, IMG submission 207736) | Medicago polymorpha root nodule microbial communities from Los Angeles, California, United States - small nodules | ecosystem: Host-associated > Plants > Roots > Nodule | place: USA... | reverse complement strand
GGGCTCCAACACACTTATATACTCCCTCGGTGCAAATACCAAAATGCCCTTCGTCTTAAACGTGTTTACACCGACACTGATGATTAACTCGTGTTCGACTGGCACTGCGTCGTAAAACATTCCTTAACGTAGGGAGTCTCATGAACATTGTTCTCTGGCGCACCTTCGATTGATATAATTCCGATGCTGACGAGGGGGATATTACACTAGCTAAGGCCTGTTTGCCTGGAGACAGAGCTCTTGGGGGAAGCGTGACACTGCTCACTGTAAGAAACTTATAAATGTGAACCTTAACTTTTATTTTTTTGTTATATTTTTCGAGCGTAATAATTTATAAATGTGATTTGTTTGGTTTGTGCAGGCATGGTTTTTGGCGCATTTTCCTAAGTTTTACAATGTTGATCCAAACATTGACTATATTGAAAACTATCCAGTTGCGACGAGGTGGAAGTTATAGAAGGGTCATGGAAAGGGGGTGACGTATCGCTCATTGCTTGATCGTATTCAATTTGATGACGTATGCTGGAGGCCGTACGAAGATCATAGGGAGATTCATGGTTTTGAGGAGGTTTTCTAGTATTTAGGCTGGATTATGTGCGGTGTTCGTAGGGTGTGCCGTCTCTTGACCGAGAGGGTTTTATGTCAGTACGGATACATCCAGAGGATCCCTAGACATCCGATGGATGTTGTAGAGCTGCCACCGCCTCAAATTGTGCAGGCATTCGTTGACTTCCACACTCACACACTTAAGTAGCCTGATTGGGGTGAGCCGGCAGGAGAGCAGACATGGCGTATGAGGGAGGGCTATGTGTTATGGTACACTAAGGTGTCTCACCCTCAGATTTTTCCACCTCTTCTAGGAGATCTTCCGAGGCCAGCAAATGAAGAGCAGATCATTGCAGAGCAGTGGGAGCGGTACGAGGCGAGAGGCTCACCTGATACCTATGACATGGTTAGTGGCGATGTTGCCTATGCTGATGAGCATTTGGGTCAGGAGGTGATGAGCATGACCCCTCAACAATTGTATGCGGCCTTGCAAAATGTTAGGGAGCAGATCGCGCCGATCATGACCTGGAGGCGGGGCCAGAGGCTGAGGAGGAGACAACACCAGCATCAGCAGGACCAGGAGTAGTAGTATTTTCTGTTTAGGATAGATTTTTAGGACTTGGTGTATATTTTCATGACATTTGTTCGTTCCATTGTATTTTCATGACATTTGTTACTTTGTTTGTATTTCGATGACATATTTCTATGACAATTGTTCGTTTTCGTATCATATTTTCAATTTCAATTATGTTGGTAATTTTCGCTTATTAACTTCATGATTTGACATTGAAATAATGTGTAAAAACACATGTAACAGGTTCTGCCTAAACTGGTTCTGCCATTCTATGGCTTCAGGAATCATCGGCAGTTAAGTGCCGAGGAAAAAGGAAACGGGCGGCAGTTAACTGCCGAGGTTTTCCTCGGTAGTTAACTGCAGCCGGTTCCAATAAAATTCGGCAGTTAACTGCCGAGGGGAATTTGAGTAATTTACTTGTCTTTTTCAGCCTTATCAAATGTGTGAACAACAATTTTCCAAAAACACACCCACCTAACACTTAGCAGTACTATTGGGCTATAATTTTTTTTGAGACCCATGCCTTGGAAAAACTCAATTTCATTGAGCGATTTGCACACTCCAAAGTTCGGCCCTACATATACCCTTCATGAAGAAAACTCTTGTGCCGATTGATTTGTTAAATTGAGTTTCTCTTTTTCTAACGAGCTAAAGATCTCTAATACATGTCATTCTTCCCTCTATAGTACGTGCTTAGCATATGCTATGGAGACTCCATTCGTCCAACCTCAGTATTCTATTTTATATCCTATTGATAAAAAAAATACCAAATCATCATAATGCATAATTGTTCATTTATTGAAAATAATTTTGATGCATTGTAATTTTTTTTTTTTTTTTACCGTCAACCAATTACAAATCACATTTCCTATAACTTTTAATATAAACATGATTAAAATCAAATACACTAGTCCAACAATTGGGATCAACTCACTTTTAGATACATCTATGTATTCTCTCTAAAAAAAACTCACTTTACATGCATATAAACTAAATCTTTTATTTTTTAAAAATAATATTCTTTTTTTTTTGGTACAAAATATTCATTTTTTTAAAGATAAAAAAATTAAATAATCATATTTGATTTAAATTAAAAAAACTAAATAATCATATTTTGTTTAAATATGTTAAATTAAATCTTTTATATTTTTAATTTGCAAGAATCAGTTCCAACAAATTTTTTTTTATATGAATAAAACAAAAAAAAACTATATTTGCATGAATTAAAATCATAATAAGGTTAGTCTCTTCAAATCAAATCTCTAATTTTTTTTCGTTTACCGCAGAGACTGAATCTTCAAGAATATCAACCATCACCTGCATGGTATTCGTAATAAAATTCGGAGAACAAATTTTTTTGGTGGCTTGTTGGCACATGTGGATGTGGAGGAACAAAACTATTTTTAAGGATGATTTTTGATGTCCGAATGACCCAACCTATGTTATTCTCAAAATGGTTGAAGACATATGTAACTACACCAACCATCCTTTGAAAACTCACCGATAAGACATTGTTTCCATTGGCCAGAAAAAACCTAGGAGGGGTGGGGTGAGTTAAGCTTAATTGAGACATAGCATACAATAATTCTTTGGGCCTAACCAGTTGTGGTGGTCTATTTTGGAACTCAGATGGTAGATGACTTAAATGATACTCTTACAAAATTGAAAAATGTGACACACTTTGTGCTTAAATGTGGAGAATGTACTTAGGAATACAACTTGTTTGAGACAGAGTGAAAAGTTATGGTTGACATGATCACAGAGAAAGTCAAGATCAATGACGATCCGTCCACCTTGGTGCACCGCATTCAAGAGCTTTTAAAGTTGAACTGACAGATGCATTTCAAACATATATGGTGAGAAGGAAATATGAATGCTAATCGGCTAGATAATTTTAGTTTTTCTCTAGATTATTTTAACGTTCATGTCATTGAGATTTGAGACACATCATAATGAAGTTTCTAATCTTCTTTTTTATGACATTTATAAGACTAACATGATTAGAAACATTCATCTAACTCTGTAATTTTTTTTCGATTTTTTGAAGGTCAACTATCTTTTATTAAAAAAAATAAAATCATATTTTACTCTTTTTTTTTTCAAACAAATTTTGTGTTAAAGAATCGAATTTTTAGCATAAAATTAAATAATTAAACTTAATAAAAACTAATCTTCAAGAGTGATTGCAATGTGGGTCCGCCCTTGATTGGAACAATTTTTAGTCAATTTATAATTTTTTGGAGTAGTGACTACTATTTATGTAAAGCCCGGGTCTCAGAAAACCGCAAAGCTTGTTAGTTACGGTGGTTGCCATGGCGGTTGTACCATCGGAAACAGAATCCTCCTTCAACAGAAACCTCTCCTCTCTCTTCTACTCCGATTTCCTCCGCAACCGTTTCTCCGCTTTCCATTTCTCTCCTTCAACCTTCTTCTCCAACCTCACTTCTCCCTTCCGATCATCTCGCCGCCGTGAATGTCTCCCTCTTCCATTACCTTCCAACTATCTCGATTCTTCCATGTACGCTCATTTTCATCTCTCGCTTTAACGAAATCATGAATAATGAATGAAATGTGTTAACGAAAATGAATCAGTTATTGTTGCTTATATGCTGTTTGCGATTTTGTTTTTGAGATTGCGTTGTTTATTTTTGAGTTTAAAGTGTTTGTTAGGGTTTTTGAAGATTTTGTTTGACGTTTTTGATTTGCAGGAACTATAGTAATGCTTCTAGAGTTCATGCTGTTTTGGAAGATGTGTTAGAGCGTGTTTTGACGAATATGCATCGCATTCAAAAGAATCTTCAGTTTTGGCAATCCATAGCTCAGGTTTTCTTTTCTTCTTTTTTCGGTTTCTTTACATGTTTTGGTTTCGAGTATGTTGTGAAAAAACAGAGTAGTGATATATGAACAACCATGTGAAACAACTTATTTGGCAACTTATTTTCTCTCTCTTTTCATCGGTCAAAATCAATGGAGAGAGAAAAAGGAAGAGAGAGAATAAGAGTATAATATGAGTAGGAAAGAGAAAGTTGTCACAAAGTGGTTGTACAAATATCATTTCTCGAAAAAATATACCAAATGAAGCACCAATATTGTTACATACACCTGATACGACACCAACACTGACACATACACACTCACATACACCTCACATGACACTGACACATAGTCACATACATTGACACAATACTGACACATAGTCACATACACCTAACACGATATTGACATTGACCCATGGTTACATACACCCACCACAATACTATACTAACATTGAGACATAGTCCCATACACCTGCCACGATACATTGAGACATAGTCCCATACACTTGACACGATACTAATACTGACACGTACATGATACTAACATTGAACATAGACACCGATGATAATGTGAGAAAACGTAAGCGATTGAATATATTCATGTGTTACTAGCATATCGAACAATAGACATGCCTTTGGTCTGAATTGTCGGTGCTATGTATGGAAATACTCGTAGTGATAGTGATTATTTTGTTTGTTTTTACTTTTTGTGTTCAGAAATCAGACAATAGGAAAGCTTATTTCATGGTTTTTGAGAGAGGTCCGCGTGCTTTTATTGGTGAGACTGTTAAGTTGTTGCGTGGACGTGCTGCTCAAGATTCTTCCTTACAAAATATATGTCAATCAGCATCTGATTATGTTAATGAGAGAGTAACTGTTCTTAGTTTCTTAAGACGTTCATTGGCGATATTCTTGGCTCAGGTTTGCTTCACTTGGCTTTTTGTGTCCTTGTTTTTGAGTGTTACTTGTGTTTTGTGATTAGGGTGACTACAATTTGCCTTGTGTGATCATTGTTTATTGTTTCATGTTTTGTGCGACTCTGATGTTATTAGGTTGATAGAAACTGCTACCAAAATACAAATTAATAATATATAATTATAACTACAATGGGTTCCTGAGAAATTCAAGAGTCTCGGGTCTCTCCTTTCCAAGAATTAGAGAGCTTGGACTCTCCCTACCAATCCTTTATCCAAATAACTGAATGCCCTTCTTTGCCTCCACATCTTTATCTATAATACGAACACCCTATAGCAGTTACATAGAAGTTCTGCGGATAACAGTTACTGCAGATAGCAGTTACTGTACATGTAGCAGTTACTAATTTATAATATTAAACACACAATTTGGATTGATTGTGAATATGTTGTACTGCCTGCTTCTTTTCATCCGATTTGCCTAACTTTGCTTCTGATTTCACAATTGGGAATGATTATGAATGTGTTGTATTATTATTTCACAGGATATATCTGATTATCCCAGAGTTGGCCTAACTCTTTAATTTCGTAACTTATTCGATTCCCCTATTATTATTTCATTACGGATTAGGTATATGCTTTGTACTGCCTGCTTCTTTTTATCTAATTGACCTAACTCTGTTTCTAGGCAGCCCTGCCTATTTTTTGACATTGGTACCATTATTGGTGTCTCCACGGAATTTCTGAATGGACCTTTGGATTTCCCTTAGAGTGTGTTTGGATGGGGGAATGTTTTGAGGGAATGTAAATACTTTGAGGTGAATTCCATTGTTTGGATAGTAATTTGAAGAATTTTTAAAACGATGGAAATTTATGAAGTATTTTGTTCAAGTTAAATTTAGAGAATTTCAAATCACACTTAAAAGTTAAGAATTTCAAAATTCTTCAGTGTTATATTTTTTCAAATTTTGCATTTTGGTCCTCAAATTTTCCAAAATTTGCAATTTGACCCCAATAAATGTATAAAAAATTGCAAATTGACCCCTCAAATTTTCCAAAAATTATAATTTGACCCCTCAAATTTTTTGAAATTTACAAATTGACCCCTAATTCCAATTTCCAAATTTGGCCCAAAAAAATTAAATTTATAAAAGTTGCCCAAAAATGATGACAATGAAATTTTTTGTTACTCCATCCAAACAAAAGTATTGAGAAATGAAAGTAATTTAATTGAATCATTTAAATTGACTAGAATTCTAAATTCTTTAAAATTTCCAAATTACCTCATCCAAACACACTCTTAAAGTTATTCTGGCATATTACATAAGTTTGGAACCTTAAGACAAACAATGAATGGATGCAACATGATCCGACAAATTTACGTTTAGAAAATTAGAAAGTCTGTTAAAGTTGCTTAACTCTGTTGAGTGCCAATGTAGTCTGATATTACTTACAAATTTGAATCTCCATGCTCAGATTTATGTAGAAGTTGATAAAGTTGGAGAGGAGTTAATAATGGATCCAGAGCATAAACTTCCGTCATTGTTGGTAACAATTAATGAATTGTTCTCAACATTAGAAGCTTCAATTGGACATCTACATGCAATGCGTCAGGTTGTCATGAATAAAGCAAGAAGTTGTTTATTTTTCTCTTTATTTTTATCCCTCTATTTTTCTTTTATGTATCTTATCTCTATGAACCATGATTTGTTAAAGCAAGACTGAAGGGTACATTTGCACCTTGTATTCTGTACTGGTGCCTAATTCCAAAATTGATGTTTTCTTCTTTTCAGAGTGATTCATCTGTTGATGGGACTTATTCGATTCCCCTGCTGTTTGAGAAGCTGCCCGAAATAAATCAGGAAGGGTCCCAATGGACAGATTGTGAAATTAGAGATGCTATCAGTTCTGTTTACAAAAATTTAGACAAGCTGGAATCTTACATATGTTCCCTTGTAAGAGCTCTATTTTACGTTTATTTTTGGTGGAAGATTGGCTGTTAGAATATTTTTATGTATATATGCCTTTGGATGTTGGAAAATTTGTTGTATGGTAGAGTTCTCATGGTGACCTTGGTCTTCTAGTGTCTTCAATTAGAGGTTGGATATGGGGAAGGTGGAGGATTTTCGGAAGCAACGGCTGGGAATTAGGCTCTTATACCATATTGTAATGCTTGGTCTGAGATATTGAATTTCAGTATTTAGGGATTTGGAGAACTGAAATGGTAAATGTTATGCTGTGTGATTCAAGTGTAGGTGCTCATATTTATAGACGAGCCAGTCATAGTTACTAGTCTGGCAATGTAGTTACAGATGAAAGTAATCCTAAGAGAACAACTAACTTGCATCATTAATAAGTCTCTTCCATCTTCCGACCAAGTTAGGCACATTCTCATTGGATTACTATGGGCTGTCTTACTTTCACCATATTTAATGGATTTAATAATTTACAGAGTTTCTATTGTTGAACAACCAAACCACTTGTTTTTTTATAATACATATTGATTTCTAATTTTGTTGGCTTATACTTGGTTTACATGGTAAGTTGGTTAAGTTTCAAGATGCAATTTTATGGTTTTTTATTTCAGGTTGTCAAACATAGAAAGCCAAAGAAAATAACCCAACATTGGGTCCACTATGCATGTGGTGCTGTTGGTCTCTCAGTATGCTCCCTTTGGCTCTTGCGTCATAGTAGTTTGATGGGAAGTTCTGATCTTGATAATTGGATCCAGGAAGCCAAGGACTCAACAATTGGTTTTTTTAAGGATCATGTAGAACAACCGGTACATTTCTTTATCATATACTAGACTTGCTTTCTTTTTTCCTTTTTTACCCCTGGTCCATGAGTTAATAATTTTGGGCAAAATAAAGGGGACGTGAACTTAGTCATATCCTTACAAGATAGGAGGCATGGCTACCGATACCCATTGTTCAATATTTTTAACCTCATTGTGATTATAAATATCTGTTGGTAATTACCATCAACAAAGTAGGATTCCTAAAAAAATAACTTGAGCAATGAACTAATATCTATTTCTTATATCTTTTTTCTCCCTACCTAAGGTTTTCAAATCAACGCAGGACGGAAGCATACAGCTTGATATTTTCTAGTAAATGACCTAGAAAGCACTAGGTAGATATGGTTGGATCCACCCGAAACAACGAAAGTTCTTCAATAACCATTTAAAACTGGAACATTGTTAATTCTTGTTTGAAATTAAGCCTACAGTAGTTTTATATTTTATTAATATCCTGCTAGTATTTATTCCATTAAAATTATCTGAAGTCTGAAAACCTCCAATTGTATTAAAAATGTCCTTCAAACGAAGTTGCAAAACAATCATAAAATTTGTGTTACTGCTTATCCCCTTTATTTGTACATCATAGTTCATAATTTCATATATAATTCTGATGCAATCAATATCCAGATTTTGTCCATTAGAGATGAACTTTTTGAGACGTTCAGGAAGAGGCATCAAGGTATCATGGACCTTGAAGAGGTACGGTTGACTTCCAACTCACTACACAGGTAATTGGTTTTCAAATACACTGTCTTCGTTTGTTCTAGATTTGAATAATAAATCTGTGTACAACCTCCATGCAGTAATATCTTTTTAGCATAATCGTTTACCAGTTTGCTATATATATGTTAGTAATGCTATTAATGTATACACCTTACAAGAGTTCATTATCTTGAGCTTGTTATGGCTGATCTTTTTAATATAAGGGTTAATTAAATAAATGGTCCCTATAAATGTTCAGAATTTCATTTTTAGTACCTACAAAATAAAATCACACATTTTTGTCCCTGTAAAATTTTCCGTCAGCATTTTTAGACCCTGTAAAATTTTCCATCAACATTTTTAGTCCCTGCAAAAAATTTACGTCAGCATTTTTGGTCCCTAAAATGCTAAAGGAAAATGTCACATGGACTAAAAAGTGTGATTTTATTTTGTAGAGACTAAAAACAAAATTTCTAACCCTTTAAAAATTATCTCTTATTTATCATTAGTTACTTTTTATTTTTAAAATTTGATCGAATTATCAATATCTTATCTTTGCGGTCAAATATACATAGATATCATAAATAATAATGAACAATTTTGCATAAAAGTGACTGAAAATAACTGGCAGAAGAATGACATACTTAAATTGGGAAAAGGCAACAACAATTTAATAATTGAATTTACATGATTCAAAAGCACTTTGCCATTAAGAAAATCCAGTATACAATCAATGTATGTTATAGTGACTATTATGCAGAAACTTGTGAGTCATGGAACATTGTTTCCGGGTTAATATGTTACTATGCAAATTAAGCATGATTTTGTTCATCCAGACTTCATTCATAACAGAATATGCATTCGTGCAAGTTGATGAATCGTGCTTGAAAGGTTAATTATGCTTGTGAAACTTTTGGCACCTGGAAATTTCTAATGGGTTACATCAAGTTTCTTCTGTGGTTTAATTGTAGAGACTGATTCTATGTAAAGAAAATTTAATCTAAAAAAGTTAATTGAAAAATGCATCAACTATTTGTCAGTAAAAGAATTTCATTAGAAAAAAGGTTTCATATTGAAAGTTATACAATGAATGCAGGATGCGAAATTTTCTAATCCTGGGCATGTAATGTACTACAGTTACCTACTGTGATCATTTTAGAATGTTTTCAACTATTTATTTTTACCGTGAGTGGGAATATAATTCAATATTTGTGTCTGAAGAATTTTCAATTTGTAAGGAATGAGATACATATGTTTGTTCAGTCACCAGCAACAAGGACACTTTGGGGGGATAAATTGCCTTCTAAGTATCAATTATTGAGTTATTCCTGTACGGCTAAAACTTGTATTAGCACCTAATCGTGGATATCACTTTCTGACCAAAGTACTTTATGTACATGATATTATTCAATGGCATGCTAGTTACATGGATATTGCTTTCTTTGTAACTTCTAAAGATTTCTGTGCAGAATGTTGTTGGCTTTCAGTGAGCAGACAAAGGGTCAGAAATCTCCAGTGAATGCCTCAGATCAGGAAATGCTTGAGATAGTCATGGACAGGTGATTTAGGGTTTTCATATGCTGATAAGATAGTAATTTGGTAATTGTGAAATTGAGTTTGAAGTGTTAATATAGATATATAGATAAATTATTTTACTAAATGTGTTATCACATTATAGTACCTTAAATGTTTTCCTTCTGTTTGTTTTCGAATATAAATTTTCAAGTTGAATTGATTTAATGATATTTGGAAATTCAAAGATATGTATTAGAAATTATTTTTGTTTATACTTGTCCTCTCTATATCATCTATTTGTAACAAAGAGAATTGACATCCTCTGTTCACAGTTATCACTTTGATTCTTGTATTGTTAATGTTTAGCGTAAGTGTTATGATCTAATCTATTTTATGGATAAATGTAGGTATGAGAAGGAACTAATGCATCCTATTCAAAACCTTCTCAGTGGAGAGCTGGCTCGGGCTATGCTTATTCAGGTAATTTAATTCAAATAATACAGGTAACATAATGTATGTAGGGTAGATAGATATTCAACAGTGCTCCTCTGGACAGGTACTCCCCTGATAAATTGTACTTCTTTAGGTGTAGAGCTTTGACTCAAACTAATATACACTCTGAATAAAGAAGGGTATATTATTAATCTTTAAAATAGTCTAAAAGTTTACACAGGCCTATTGACCCAGCAAAGGCAAAACAACCTAGTAATTTTTCCTATTTAAAGCTGGGATAAGATAATTCAAAATAGAATAAAATTCCTAAATACTCAATCTACATCACAGCATCTATTTGCATTGTTTTAACATAACTCATAATTATAACTTTTCACTGTTACAGGTTCAGAAGCTGAAACTGGATATCGAGACGTGAGTTTTTCCAATCTTAAAATTTATATCAATATTTTACGTTGTTTTAGGTTCTCACAATTATATTTTGGTCAGTGCAATGCTGGAGCTGAACCAAATTCTACGGGCAAATGAAATCAACTTTGCTGTACTGGCTGCTTTACCTGCCTTCTTTATCTCCCTTCTACTCATTATGTTAGTACGGGCATGGTTCAAACAGGTAATTTTCAATTTTTGTGTTATTTGAACAAATGACAAACTTATAATAGAAAGGAGTCCAGATGTAATATTGTAATTCTTTATTTAAGATACCTTTTACCGACTCTAAATTAAGTGAACGAAGTGTGGATCTTGTTCAGAGTGAACCCTGCACCATGTAGTAATCAAAGTGAATACAGGAATAAGATTGTTCGGAAAGGCAAGGTTGCTTGCAAGTTACAGCATGTAAATCACCTCTAGAACATATTGCCACATCTCTATGTCTTCTTCCCTTCACCTGTAGTTCCTCTTACTTGTCAACTGTGTTGCAATTGACCATCCCAAGCTCTTTGTTGTTAGAATTAGTCACATTGTTCACATGTTAATCTCTCAATTGTATAGAATTAGAAATTCTACTCATTCACATCCTTGAGCATTCATTTGATTTACTGTAAATACATTATAAATACAGTAGTCAGTAAGGTGTGCTCTGCTTTAGACACTGATTGCAAAATACATTAAAATTTCTGATTCTATACAATTAAGATTTAAGAGAGATATTAACATGTGACAAATTCTAACATTTACAATAGCATCGTTTGCATCATATTGATTGGAGGTAGCTACACAGTATTCTTAAGCTATCTATTTTGGCATAATTTCCAATTATTTTCCAAGTCTGCGGGTTTAAGTGAACATGTCTATGCAGTTTGTATAATTTCCAATGATTTTCCGAAATCTGTGTCTGATATTCTGCTTGGTAAATCAGGATACAAAAGCTGAGGGAAGAGGTAGAGTTGCTCGGATTCAAAGGAGGCTACTTGTTGTAGAGGTTGAGAGAAGGATTATGCAGCATCAAATTTATGTAGAGCAAGGGTTGGTAAGAAGCTCTACCTGACTTTATTTTATCTAGTTCTCCTCAAAATGAAGTTTCAAGTCTATAATTGCACATCATTTTGTGCAAGAATACATATGACGGTGGATTTTATTATGCTCTCCCACAATTTAACAACCATTAGAAGTTATTAAATGATACAAATATGACACCGGATTCTTTGAAATAAATTGTTCCCCTTCCAGGGGTATAAATTGAGAACAGTTTTATTTTGAGATGAAATGAAAGAAAAAATATGACCACTGGAATCAAGTTTTTTATATTCTTGCTGCCAAGTTCTCAACTCAAACACTGACAAGCAAAATTTTCTCCTTCTCTAATTTAGTACTGTATTCTTAATGGAGGCTGTTTAATGTTGGTAATGTTTTTCGTGCTTAGTTACTGCTTGACTTGAGAAGTCGATGTTTGGATACAAATTAGATCTAAGTTGTCTTTTAAAAATCTCATGATTTGGTCTTTAAATCCTCCAAATAGAATAGAACACCAAGCATGATATACTCAATTGTTATTGACAGTCTCTATATTTAATTTTAATTATGAGTGAATGAACACTGTTGGCATCCCCTCATCTTGAATATGTGGGAGGATTTTCACTGGTCATTCATTTGCTTACTCTCAGTGTACTTCTGATTTTGTTTTACTAGTTCACCCAATAGTTCGCTATGACATTGAAGTTCTTGATGTATGGAATATGTACTTCATCGTACCTATGAAATATGCATTTTTTCTAAGACTATCTCAATTTCAATAATTTAGGGCTAGTTTGGCTCACAAACAGCGTTTTTTTTTAATTTGGAATGACATGCATTCCTAACAACTAATAGAATACTGACAATATATCTCCGTTACAGGAGAGAGATGCACACTATATGTTGGGATTGATACTTTATAGCTTGGATCGCCTATACAGTTCAGTCAAGAGGCACGCAGAAGCTTCTGGAGAGTGGCAGTGGTAAGTTTTAATTTCTCATGTCTGGTCACCATTTTGTAAGATGGATTTAGATTTTATGTTCCCTGGTATTTTGGGGCATTGGAGAATATTAATATTATGAACAGTTTGCGACAGGATATAATTGATTTGGCTAGACCTGGCCTGCAAACTTCACACAAGCTTGCAGTGACATCACGCATTATTAAGGTCTACGACTGCTTGCTTCCAGTTCTCAGACCCCGGTAGTGAATTTTCCCTTGTTAAAGATGGTTCTCTTGCTCCTTTGAAACCCAATTTTTGTTGTAAATGCTATGCGCTAGCTTTATTTGGTAGCAAAGGGTAAAATCGTTCATACGTTTGTGTATATTCTGAGGCACGACAATGGTATTGAATCGAGTACTTAAACGAACTCTGTTGGTACCACCGGGTTATGATTTTCAGACCATAATTCCTGGTCAGAAAACGCTAGGTCTGCTTATAAGAATATAGATTTTAATATTGATCCTAAAAACGACTCACCAATAAGTTAAGATGCTCAGTGAAGGGTGATAAATGAGGTAGTATGCAGTATGCACTATGAAGAGCTCGTCTTCGCATTATAAGTTGTGTGAATTTTTGTACATATTTTAAAATTTCATGATTATGCATAATTAGTACAAATTATCTTGGTTTAATTAAACCTTTAATCTTTTTATACCTGCCGGTTTTTTATATGCTCTTAAATATGTGCAAAATGGTTTCATTTGGTCTTTCTTTTTTCTTTTTTCAATATAGGTTTTCTTCGTTGGCGGTAATTTTATTCGAGACGCGATTAGAAATTGGATGCACATAAGGTGAGAGATTACTTTAATACTATTATTATTAAAATGCTAAAGTGAGGGATATTAGCTTTGAGGATTGCTTTTTAGGCCCCCTCAATATCTCTTTAGGCCCCCTAAAGATTCAAAAATGCCTTTAATAACACATCCGGTACATATAATCCGGTAGTTTATTTTAATTTTCCAGATTTTGTACCTCCGGAATGTATCTACCGGAAGCACATTTAGATTGATTTAA
>Ga0315913_1006800_pt1 | contig 13801 bp, 6 predicted proteins | sample MpolsnodulesMG_FD_207736 | JGI IMG/M metagenome (GOLD analysis project Ga0315913, IMG submission 207736) | Medicago polymorpha root nodule microbial communities from Los Angeles, California, United States - small nodules | ecosystem: Host-associated > Plants > Roots > Nodule | place: USA... | reverse complement strand
GAAAAAACAATCCTAAGAAATCTCATGTTTTCATGAAAGACTTTTTCATGCTAAAATTTCAATAGACAATCCCACAAAATCCATCAAAATCTAATTTATTAAACAATCTTTCCAAATTTGAATGATTTTGAATACCACTAGACTTTTTTTAAGTGATTAAAAGTCTTGATTGAATACCACAAGACTTTTTCATGATAAAAAAATCTTTTAAAATCCCTTAGAATCATGATCCAATACACCCCCCTTAGGTTTGATTTAGTTCCGAGGCTTGAATTGAATATAATCAATCCTAAATTCCTAATCAATTTATTTTTGTATTAAATTCTTTGTTTAAAATTAAGATATATAATATTTGTTTTATATCATATTTAATCATAATTATATCGATTGGCCACGCTAACACGAAAGAAGCCACATAAAAAAATTTTAACGGAGTTGGACAGAAGAAGAAAAAAAAAGGTAACAATGAACATATTTATGACTTATCTATTACACACAACAACAAAAAAAAAAAAGATTAATACGATATGTTTAATTAACTTAAAGGGCTGCAAAATGAATTTTGCTCTTTTCATATAAGCATGTAATCCTTCATAAATAAAATATAAATAAAAATAAATAAAAGAATATTAATGTATTATAACAATATACATCAACTTTCTTTCACTCGTTTTTGTTTATACTTCGTTACAAAAAGTTTGGTCATGTTCCCATACGATTTATGAAAAATCAAGAAAACAATTGGTCTGCAATTAGTATTGGAGAATGTTAATAAATGTCTTTAAGAAATTAATTAAATGATTTAAAGATGTAACTTAGCTTTCACATAATGATTGTAGATATCATTCATAAGAATTAGAAGGGGAGGCCAATAATGATATGAGAGATCATTCATAAGAATCAAAATTTAAAATTTTGGCCAAAACAATTATTGACGGACTTTCACATAATGATGAACTAGAAGATTGTAAGACCAAATAAAAATATTGATTAAAAAAAATTCAAGCTTTGATATATCTGATTTTTTTTTTAAGAAAAGCTTTGATATATTAGATGAAAAGTTAAAAGTGGAAGCAAGATATATACACATATATATTATGTTAACTTATTATTAAATTAAATGCATTCAAATAATCATAATTTTTAATATTGTAAGGATACAAGAACGCAGAAGCACATTAAGATAGAAAAGAAAAAGATGCAATGGTAGATGACACCCTTTTGATCTTTATTCCTTCCTTCTTTGTGCTTTTCTTTTACTTTGACACCTCTAGCTTAGAAGGTATTTTTCGTTGAAGCTGCAGCGTAATTCTCCGTGAGCACTACGTTGTTAGAGAATCGTATATTTTGTTTTGATCAATCGAGAATATATATCTAATATCTAGTTTACATTATTTCTCTATGAGATTAATGAACAAAAAATATTATGAGTAGGTTAGTATCTCCTTTTGAAAGTATTTTTCTACTATTCCAACATTAAATAGCATGTGATGTGAGTATCTATCTATCTCCTTGTTATTATTGCAACATATACTTCACAACTTCTTAACAGCCACACGTTGACAAATAGAACAACCGCAAAAAATGTGTTTTGCTTTTTAAGTTGTTTAAAACATTCAATACAAGTTGTTTTTGAAACACATATAGTAGAAAGTTATAAAGAAATAATTATTTACGTAAAGTTTTACAAGTATAATTTTTTAAATGAATTTCAACATAATATTATCAATTTCTTAAAACTCGTATTCTCTAAATCAGAGAGAGAGGTTTGCAAGTCTGCAACATTGTGAGAAACAGGGCAAGAAACAAAAATGGAGAAACTACAAAATCATGACAGAGGTTATTTTGTTGAAAAGGGCAATGAAGCATCAAGTGGAATAAATTTCAATAAATTGAAACACTTCGTGAAATGAGACTCAAATGTATGTTTGGTTTCACTTTTAATATGCTTTGTTGCTCTAGAATAGAATTGATTTTATTTGAAACTAGATATTTGAGCTTTTGGTTATATAATTGATTTTAATACTCAAATTTAGTGTACAATTCAATTTTATCTGAATATATTCAAACATAAAACAGATTACATTCAACTAATTTTTAGCCAAAATAAAAAAACCAAAAATACATACAAATATCTTTATTTGTGTGATAACTGAGTTAACTAGTTTTTTTTAGCATTCTTCAAAAATCGTTTACCAGATAAACATATAAAGGTTGATTTTTGTCTTTTAGGACATCACTAAAATCTCTTCGATATGCTCCAATAATGTACACGAGATCCTCAGATCCTCACCGGGCATCAGCCTGCAGCAGCGGATCCTCGGATTATTTATGCTTCAACGTTGATTATATCCTTCAAAAAACATGAGAATTCTATCAAAAATAAAAATAATTGTAATTACGATTATTCTGTCCATCCTTAGCTTTCTATTTTTATTTTGAACGATTATTTTCTTGTATATAAATTTGTATATTCTCGTCATTGAATCTTAAAAAAATTTAACACTGTTTTTTCACTATGATAATTATGGTTTATTAAATTTTACAGATCATATGTAATCAAGGAACAAAAGCAGCCAACAGATTGGTTTGCTACATAAGAAGTTGACTCATACTCGTGAGAGTTCAACTTTCACAATCAGCATAAAAACTACGTTGGTGAATAATTTGTATATAACTATGTTAGTGTTCTTTAAAACTTGAGACATGTTCTGATTCCGATGAGCATCGAGAATCCACCAGCTCTCCTAAACCTTCCACTAAAAAGAAAGTACAAAAACTGAAAGAAAAAAAAAAACTTCATTGGATTGAATTGAAGCTCCCTGCAGCTCAAATGCCAGTTGCAAAAAAAACTACTAAATTCACTGAAACAATACCCCAATTGACAAAAAAAAACCTCTTTATGTCCCAGAAGACTTATACCGCATGATTAAAGAAAACTAAATACTGTACTGCACCAAATGTATTATTATGTTTGAGACAACTTTTGGTCATAAGGTCTCCAATAGTTCGTAGTGACCATGTCGATGAAATAGCACATTGATGGAAATCTCCTCATCATTCATATATTCTTCACCATATTTTGCTATATTTACCAAATCCAAGCTTGCATCTCTCATGAAGACAAATATTGGAGTCCTGGTAAGTTATGAAGACAATGTTAGATACAGAGCAATGGAATAACATATAAAAAGAATGCAACTGGAAATTTGTTTCTCCAAAAGTTTTCAAAATTTAGGTATAATTCATCAAAACTCACTTCAAAACATGAGAAGCCATCAATAGCTCAGGTTCCCCTCCCCAAACATAAGTCTGTTGAATTCTGGTCACATATGTGTCAAAATCCCCTTCTATAAACCTATAGACACAACAAATATAACAATCAATTAATCATGTAAATAAAAATAGAATAGAAACCAAACAATTGCATACATCTTTCTTAAAAATGACAAAGCTCACCATTCTGTTTCCTTACGTCTTTTCAACAATTCTTCAGCAACCTAAATAAAACATCACAAAAACTGGGTAACAGAATTCATTGAAGGAAAAAAATAATCTCTTCTTCTCTAGCAAGATGATCTTACTTTAACCCTTAATTCGTCGGCAAGTTCCCTCTGTCGACTTTCATTAGGCGCTTCCTCTCCATTTTTCAAGCAAGCACCATGAGCTATTGCTCTGAACAGACACCGACCATCAGCAAGTACCCCTATACCATTCAGTGATACAAACTTATAAATGAACCCACGTAATCTCTAACTCATGTTTATTACTTACTAAACACACCATCAAAATAACTGAACAATAACAATGTAACAACATAAACAACGAGCACCGACACTTGAGATTGAAGAAGTGTCGAGAGTCGGACACTAACAAAAACTATTGTATCATTGAATTACTTTTATTTTTTAAAAAATGTTTTGAATATACACGTGTCAATGTTGTGTTTGATGTCTGGTTGTTTGTTTGGTAGTTGTAAAGTTACAGTGTGACAAACCATCAAACACTTGGTCACAAACAAAAAGAGTATTATTTTAGTAAGTTTGATGACACTATGTTGACATAATAACAAAATCAGCACAAATATCATCAAACCAAACACCACCATCACCACCAACCAATCCCTGTACTTATATGAAAAAAATATCCATTAAAGACAAAAAAATGAAATATTATTTTTCATAAAGTATTCATCTTTTTTAAAGTTGTTTGTTTTTCTCAAAATTATGATTAAACACGTTATTAACGCAGAAAGAGAAAGATTATGATTAAAACACTAAAAAAAAACAAACCCGTGACTCTGTAATCAGCGTTGAGTTCATCGTTACGTTCATCGGATAGCTCATCTTTCATTTCATGTACTTCGGAACTCACGTCCGAAAAAACAGCTGGAGTCGGCGGCGGCGCCTCGGGATCAACGTCAAGCACAACCGGCGGCGCAAGGCAAGCGCAGACACCAAAGAGAAGCCAAGCTGAGTCGGAACGATGAAGCCATCTAGCAGGACGAGCATCCCAAGCAACGTTCCACGATCCTTCTCCTTTGAGCTCGTGGTCATGATGAAGCATCACACCGCCGCTTCGGAATCCATCGCCGCCGCAAGGAGTAATCGCATGCCATATCGAAGCAGCTCCACCGCCGGTTGAGATTTGGAGGTGGTTGCAGGCGGTGGAATGGTGGCGGCGGGCGGGGAAAGTGAGGGGAGTGACAGTGGCGTGAGAGAGACGAAAGGCGTGGTGGTGGTGGTGGGAAGAGAAGATCCAAGGACGAGAGCGAGTGGCGCAAAGTACACCAAGCATGGATGAGTGACTGGCTAACGTACGCAGTGTGTATGTGTTTATTGTTATCCTACGCACCCATAACGGGTTTTATTATTAAGATTGGAGCATGAGAAGAGAAGAGAAGAGAAGAGAAGAGAGCAATAAGAATGGACCAATAAAAAAGAACGAAGAGAAAGAGAGAAGCGTGGGTGTTATAAGGCCTCACCTCACCCTTTTCTTGGAATGGAACCAAACAACAATGTCCACCTTTGCTGTGTGTATTTTTATTTTTATTTTTATTTTTATTTTTATTTTTATTTTTATTTTTATTTTTCCTTTTTCTTTTTTTCGAAAACAAAATATTATGCCAACCTAGGTCCTCTTAGACAATAAGAATATTCCTTTTCATGTTCAAAAACATTTCTAATTTATTAGGTTTAGAGAACATAAACTCTTCTATTTTGTGAAACTATTACATTTCTAAAGTGTGAAACTAGCGTATCTTTTATCTAAGAAAAAATTGGGTGTTAAAATGAATATTAAAAATAAAATATTCATAACACCTTTCTTTATGTTTGAACTCCAATGTTGGCCTTCTATTTTTGACAATTTTTTGTTTAATATTAAGGGTTAAATATGTTTTTGGTCTCTATAAATATATCAACTTTTCGTTTTAGTCCCTCTAAAATTTTCCTTCAACTTTTAGTCCCTGTAAAATTTTCAATCACAACTTTTGGTCCCTATTTTTAAGTTAATTTTAGTACTTTTTAATGACATTGTACAGAAATGTGTAGAATATTGTAAAAATATTTCCAAAAAAAATTAGAATTTTTTAACAAAACATAAATTTAATATGAATTTTTAAGCATAAAAAATATAAAAAATTTATATTAAATTCATGTTTTGTTAAAAAATTCTAAATTTTTTTGGGAGAGATTCTTATAATATTATGAATTTTTCTGCAAAATTTTATTCAAAAATATGAATTCTACATACGAGTTTACTTTAAAAGAGAGACCAAAAGTAAAGATGGAAAATTTTTGGAGGACTAAAAGTTGAAGGAAAATTTTAGAGGGACTAAAACGGAAAGTTGGTATATTTATAGGGATCAAAAATATATTTAACCTAATATTAAAGGGTTAAAAAAGCATCAAAAGAAGCTATACATGAAAACTAGCTAGGGAGTAGAAAGTCGGAAAACATCGACAACAATTAATTATTTTAAGTTTCTTATTTACAAAAGATAAATTTTATTAAAATATGTATGAGAGATACTCAACCTCAATGTACATTTTAAAGTACATATATTAATTATTTGAAGTTTAGATTAACAGCTAGACTAGATAACATCCTAAACGACAATTAAACCGGTCAAAATACACCAAATTATCTTAAAAAATAATTTTGTTTTGAGCCAACCAAAGATACAAAACGACATACAATCAAAAGATTATGTGTCTGTTACAATTAGATTAAAAGGTGAAAGTGCAACACACTTTTCGCGAGGCAAATTCTTATGTTGATGTATTAGCTAATATTGGATGTAGCATATTCTAATATGATGGTTTATGAGTCGTACCCGACTCAAATTATGCACTTGTTAGTTGCTAACCAAACAGGGGTTACCTTCCCTTATCAGGTTAAGTTGTAATTTCTCTTTCGGGTCATTTGACTCTCTAGGCAATAAAAAAAACGATTTCTCTTCAACTGTTTATCCAAGACCAAATTATCATATGTAAAGAGATGTTAAACACCTTTATTATGGTTTACACCTTGAATAATCATCCAGTTATTTATGGTGCCTTGTACATTATAAGAGAGAAAAAACAAGAAAAGAAACACAAATTATAAGAGATTAAAAAACAAGAAAAGAAGAGATGGATACTAAACTCGATATCACTTGAGCAAAAAACACTAGACATATCATAAATGGTAGACATTACCCATCTTCTAGTCAAAACCTCTCTAGTTGGCAGTCTCCTTTAAAGTAGTCTCCAAATCATAACCTTGGTCTTTGATGGAACATCAATCTTCCACACCTTTTCCAAAAAATTTAACAAAACCGGACTACTAGGTTGAATATTTATAAGCGAGACAATATTTCCACATGTTTTCCAAAAAAAAATTACAAAACCAAACTACTAGATTGAATATTTATAAGCAAGACCATGTTTATAACAACACTACGAGTGTTGTCAACTTCTTCTTCTTCCCACAAATATAAACACAACCTCCTCCACCGCCAACTCCACACGACAGCCTAACTATCAATATATGTCACTCATACTTCTTTAACAACACTAACAGAAAAACAATCTTGGAAAAACATCATTCGAAGGCAACCTAGCATTAGCAACGCACCTATCAAGTCAAAATGAAACACTTTATCCATCTTCCAATTTTCTTCTAACCACGCCATGAAACCACGTATGAGTAATGTTGCACCCCACACAAATTTTTCTTCTTCATTCAATTGCAACATCTCAAACAAGAGGGAAAAAAATAGATAAAAGTACAAAGGAAACAATAGATTGAGTTTAATAGTCGAGATACAACATATGTGAAAAATAGAGAGAATTTCAATGGAGAAAAAACTATTCTCCCATCTTTGAAAAAATCTACCACGATAACTCTAAATATTATTTTCTAGATTTATTTCCACAAATAGAGACATTTTTTTGGGTGATCAAATATACACGTTTGATTATTGAGTCGATGTATATTTGCAAAAATGTAAACGTCTATCAACAAATAAATATGCTTTGAATTAAAAAAAAAGTCAACAAATATGTTTACATAAAATGCCTTAAATAGAGATTTTATATTTGTCTAATTAATGTGCATGATACACAATCTTCACAAATAAACGTGTATAAGACATTTGATGAGAAGGGAAAAAAAACGTGTATCACACACGAGTCTTCTTCTGCCAAAAAAAAATCTACCCAAAAAACACACACGAGTCTTCGGTCTTTCTTCACAAATCTTCTATAAAATTCGAACATTCTTGTGAAATATGAGTAAAATTTTGACCATTACCCACTCTACCTAAGATCATCCTCAAACCATTGACCCTTTGACACGCCAACACCCTCTCTAACCCCCACAAATATCTTTCCATCAACCAGACGCCATATTTGAACACCCCCTAACGTGACCACCACCTACACCATACTTAGGTGCAAGGACTCTACCCCATAATTCTCCGCATTCCCTACAAGGTGAAAGAATTATCATTTTCCCAGCTTCCCCCAAAGTTGTCCCCTCCTCTATAAAACCTCAAACAGAGTCTAAGAAAACATTTGGTTTTAAAAAATATTTTATGGTCAATATTACTTCTGCAACCCCTTAATTTAATTTTAAATAGCAATTTAGTTGTTTTTTATTGAATGATAAATGTTAGTATGTTAATCGTTATATTAGTATTTTTTTTCTTGTCTTGACTTGAAAATGAACATTTAATTTATCTACTCTTTTAATCTCTTAGTTCAAACTTGTAGAACAACCCCTTAATTTAATTTAAAGTATCAATCCTAGTTTTAACTTTTCTTGAGTTAGTCATTTACATTCTAGAACGTTAACAATATTATCATTTTTTATGGAATATATTACACCTCCATTAAGAAAATGCCTGTGGTGGGAATGTGAAGGGTTGCTTGTTCGGTGTTGGTGTCCTTTCAGCAACCTTTGTAAAACAGCCATCACAATTTATGCAGGAGTGTTTTTTCTCCGCCTCCTCCACATACATCTTTATTAATCTTTATCCTTTTCCACTTTACATTTAGAAGAATACAATAGAATTCAAACCGGTGATTGATTCGATCAAGTCATCGTGCCACTGGTATATTGGTCGAACCATCGAGTGACAACCGTACAAGTTATACAAGTAGGCTATTATAGTAAATATTGTACATTACATTATGTCAAATTTCTAAATGACTACTACTACTGCTATAGTTGAAAGGTTTGATCATCACAGAATATTAATATGATGCAGACTGCATAAATATAAATTGCTTGCACGACTCTGGGACACGTGACACGACAAATGTAACAACACAAGACAAGATACCCAGATAGCACGGTCACTAATTTACAAACAAGTATACATACATCAATATCAATTATAAAGTGAACAAATAAACAACCATTTTTGTTTTTGGAAGAAAACTAGAAAAGTGAAAGAAATTGACGCAGTGAAAAAAGCCAAGAAAATGGCTCACCATATTTGGAAGAAAATGAATAAGAAGAAAATTAAGTGTACCTGTTTATTTTGGTCTTCCCTATTTCAATTTGACACTTTTTGAAAATGCATTTTGAAAATAGATTGAATATTTAAAAAATTCTGAAATTTTCAAAACATTGTCTCTAGATAGCTTTCAGATTTTCTCTATCACAATTATAAAAATATATTTGATTAAATTATCATTCAAACTATCCATATGCAAAGTAAAAATGTAAAATAAAAAAGTTAATACGCAGTAAACGAGCTCTAAACACCCGAAAATCCCACGGGCAGTTGTAGCTAAAATTTGTGGCTAAAAAAACTTGTATAAGTAGTTAACCCATATATGCAAGTAAAATTCATTATAATCAACAATGGATCTAAATAATAAGGGATTTGGATCATTTAATAAGTAGTTGGTGATTTGATTATTGACTCTTGTGTATAAAAAATAAAAATAAAAAACATTTTAAAAGAGAGAATCCATCTTGTATGTCTTTCATATGCCTCAACGAAAATTAGTTACTTTTAAATGGCAGTAGAAATTTTGTACAAATAACACGTAATCTAAACAAAAAACATTACAAATAGAATTCAAATTGGATTAGCTTAACAAAATAGATATTAGTGTAATTGTATTTTTTCCTCTGTCCTCTTGTTAATAATGAATTTTGAATTTTGTTGTCATAGATGATAGCATAATACTCGTGTTCACATAGACTACAATTTGAAAGACTAATTATATTATTTTGACACAAATTCAACTAATACGCAATTCAAATATTTTGAACTTCATTAATCCCAATTTATATTATAATTTGTATGAATTCAGTCAACTCAATAATCAGAGTCTGTTTACACATTTTCAGAAATGATAATACCAGAAAACATAGATATTCAAGGGAATTATCTATGATGAATTCAATTTTGTAGAAAAAAAAATCTATATGAACTCAGTCCATTGAATGAATAGCTTACAGTACAAAGTTACAATGTAATCAGAACCTTCGTTCAAACAAATATAAAATCTAACACTGGATAATTTTATCAAAACTATAGACAGAGACCAAAACTTAGAAGAATAACTCAACAATGGCTACAAAATTATAGCTGCTCTCAACTCTGACAATGACAATGGGAATATATAGCTTACCATAAACACTACTTTTGCTCTTCAATCTGTACTTAAATTTCCTCGTGCTACAATTTGGCCATTTATTTCACCTGTTTTCAAACCAAATAACGTGAACCTGACATTTACCACGACAGTCAACATTAAGTATCCTCATCACCAGTTCATATGTATCCATTTGCTTTGCATATTTTGAATATCTGGGGCTTCAAATATGATTCTAATGTTTCTTTAATTACAGTAGCGCCGTATATGAGGAACAGAGTGTTGAGAATTTGTAACAACACGCCACACTTTCTGATAAGACGACTTTGCAAAAGAGCAACTGGGGGTGCTTTTCAATCATTGGGTCATCATCAATCTGATCTGGGAGCAGTAAAAGATGAAAGAAGACCAGCTGCCTGAGCAGGTAGAATATCTCCAAATGTGGACATAGCCGCTGCAGATCTATCCTTAAAAATACCAACTTGCCCATCAGTTAGCATTGATCCCAATTTAAAAGTACTCTCCCCAAACCTGCTTCCAACCTAGGAAAAAAAAAACAAATTGTATGAAGTCTTGACAAAACTATGTCAATCAAACAACATATTGTAATCAGATTTAAGATATGCGAGAATGGTGAAATATCAGTTTGCAAATGCATTTAAGACACAACAATGCAGTCAATTTTATAAACATCATCACATATACATCAGTGAGGTGATATTGATTAGGAGTTCCAACTAAAATTGCAAAAAATGCATATTGAAATCTACTTGGTCAAGTAGATAGGTATGACATGCTCAACCAATGAGCATTAGAAGAAAAAGTTATCCAGAATTTGCTGAAACTTGTGAAAAATTAGCTCAGCACATCAGGAACAAAATAGATAGCTTTCAAATAATTTAAAAGCATGTGCTCAACCTCAGCTCTGAGCCTAAAAAACGTATTATAGCACTTAGAATATTACAACAACAACAACCAAGCCTTATCCCACTACGTGGGGTCGGTCATATGGATCAAATTACGCCATAATGTTCTATCATAACCCATATTTGGATCCAACTCATTAATCTCTAAATCTATCCTAATAGTTTCTCTTGTAGCTTTTCTAGGTCTTCCTCTACCTCAGCTCTACGTTTACTTTATTCTCGTGTTGATTCTTAACCGCCCAAACTCCGTACCATACAACATCGCTGGTCTGACAGCGTTCTGATAGAATTTTCCTTTCAATGCGGTACTTTCTTATCGCATAAACACTTAGAATATTAATAAACATTAAAACATTCAGGTATCATAAAAACATGCAGGAAGAGAATCAGAGGAACAGTGAAGGCTAACAGCTAAACTATTTCCAATAGATGAATAATGGATCACTAAATAATTAATGAGTGGTTAAAGAAAGTTCACTTTGTTAAGAGGTCAAGGTGAGAAATTTTATCCTCAAACTGACACAATCTTATCTAGAATGAATTGTATATTCAGGTCCCTCTACTCTTGGCTATTGCAAGATTTTGATATCCCATTACGTTTTTGCTAAAAGTCAAGTTATCTACTTTGAAGTTGTTACAATCAAGCCATTCTATTCATTTTCTTCTACCTTAAACCCACAAAATTTTCATTTTCTGCTCAAGCATTACATATTGAACTGATTAAAATATTTTAAACCCTCTTTGAATCAAAAGCCACCAATCAAAATATCATATTTTACCTAAAATTTAAAAATCGCAAACTTTTTCCCTCTTTGAAATTCTAACATTTTACACTTCGAAATTATAATTTTACTATGTACAATTTCCTTCAAATTTTCACAGAAGTTTAATATTGTAAACCGTTCAAATCATTCAATGTTCCAAACTCATCCCAAGTCCCTAATTAATTGGATAGAGAAAGAAGATTTTGGATAGAGGAAAACTAATAAAATGACTTCATTTCAGTACTTCAAACAAAACTATAGCAGTAAATTTGAGTAAAATTTTTGGGAGATCAGATTGTGCATTAGGGAAACCAAAAGTGTTGTTCAGTCTTTCACGGGTGAATGCTCCACTGGTCTCTCCCTCTCTAATCATTTTTGCAATTAAGCTCAAATCAGTCAGGTTATTTGTCTTCTACTGCCCGTCATATGGGACAACAATATTTTATGTTTGCTTAATTAATGAGGGTTTTGAACAAGTATGAAGGACAGAGGATTGGCAAGGTTGCATCAAATGCTTCACTCTATATCGATGCTATATATCAATATATCAAGTGGGGTTAAACAAAATTCCATAGCCGTTAACTCGGCAGGGAGTTCAGTATAGCTGCAAGCCTAAGATTCATATGACATTTCATAGAAGGTTTTCTGTGATCTTATTCTTTGACGTTGTTCTTATCTCTACATCATATTCATTTAGGTACTAAATAATCTTACTTCAAATAGGTGTTAATTAAGTGGTGTTACTGGTGTACAACTGAATTGATACACCTTTTCTAGGCTAGAGCAGTGCATGAATCGAGTAATCAGAGGTAATTTTGTGCCATCAAATAATTTGAAAGACATGGCATTAATGCTATTGAATACTGCAACAGTACAGTCCAAATAAAATAGTTGAGGGCATTCTTCATGTTTTGAGCAATACATAGCCCATTTATTTTTTTGGCTAACAGATAGAAATTTAGTAAAACAGTTGCTCCACCATGTATACAAAATATAAGGTTAACGTGTGACAAAAAAAAAAAAAAAATTTGTCCACGTTAGTATGGCTACACAAATAGATACAGTTCATTGTGGTGCCGTGAATGTGATGATTAGTAAATCATGGAGTTGTAGAATATCAACATCCTGTGGTTTGTTATTCAAAGAATATATGTCCAGCATTCGAATGCAATGAGGCAAAAAATAATACCGGAATATGATAAAAACTTACTTGCATGAAAGACTTCAAAAATGGTGCTGCCACCCCAAGACTTGAGCTGTCATCCAGATTTATCTTTTGAGAAAGATCTCCATTTGTAATTGAATTCCATGAACTTCTTGAAGAGATTTCATTTGAAGATGGGGTGAATGTCTTCTTTGGCCCTCTAGAGGACAATGCTGGAGCACTGGATTTACCACGATTAAGATGTAAGTTTGTAAATAAGAAGAAATTTTAGGTTGTCAATTACTAGCTTTGGTACATTAATAGGTTTGTTAGCAGATCTGCCGTAAAAGTCATTGAATAACTTGAAACTGATGAATTTCTTATCTCGTTAAATTAGGAACGATACAATATAAAGTATAACACATGCTGTAGAGAAAAAGGAACCTCTAGTATTATGAGGATTAATAGGGATCACAGTTGAGCTGTATATTTACCCTATCTATGGGAAGCTAAGGGGCCCGTCTGTTATAGTTTTTTTTAAAAATGATTTTTATAGCATATCATCGTATCCAAGCTGGGTGGTTGAAATGGAGAAGAGCCTCAAGGGTTTTGTGCGATAAGAAAGTACCACTTAAGTTGAAAGGAAAGTTCTATCGGACAGCAGTCAGACCGGCGTTGTTGTATGGTACGGAGTGTTGGGCAGTTAAGAGTCAACACCAGAATCAAGTAAGTGTAGCAGAGATGAGGATGTTGCGCTGGATGAGTGGTAAGACTGGACATGATAGGATTAGGAATAACACCATTAGAGAGAGAGTGGGAGTAGCACCTATAGTAGAAAAGTTGGTAGAAAATAGGCTTAGATGGTTT
>Ga0315913_1006799_pt1 | contig 13802 bp, 9 predicted proteins | sample MpolsnodulesMG_FD_207736 | JGI IMG/M metagenome (GOLD analysis project Ga0315913, IMG submission 207736) | Medicago polymorpha root nodule microbial communities from Los Angeles, California, United States - small nodules | ecosystem: Host-associated > Plants > Roots > Nodule | place: USA... | reverse complement strand
CTTTTTATTTATCTCTCTCCTAACCAATAATTCTCTCTCATCAAAATAATTTATTTTAATCATTCCATCATCACTCTCTTTCCTCTAAAATACACTAAAGTCACCAAAGTCACCCAACACAAAGTCACCGAAGTCCCATCCGATTCTAGGCTATAAATAAACCTCATTTATGAGGCAATGAAGATCACTTGATGCTTGTAAATTTACTCCAAAGTTGAAATCAATTGTCTGCATTTTTCTTAAGCTTTTGTTCTGTCTCTACATTTCTAGTCATTTACTTTTATATCATTTACTTTTATGTTTTTATCTTTATAATCTCTTGTCTGCTATGATCATGTGTGAGTAGACATTTCTAATCTTGAGATTGCTGGAATAATCTATGATGGATTCCTAATCAAACCCAAATCTAGACTCTATTTTATATGAATTTATGTTCTAATCTAATCTCGTTGTTATTAAATTTTATATCAAATGTCAAACGAAGTACCGGGAGTTGAAATTTGATATTGTTATTTAATCATATTTGAAATATCAAACGAAGTACCAAAATATGAAGTCAAATATTTGTTCAAATGAGGTTAGACAAGATAATCAAAATATGAGAATAGTTTTGAGAATTTTTGGACAATAAGATCGCACTCAAAGAGTCTCAATGGTGATCAACCACAAGAATAGATTTGATCATTGTTTTGAGATATATACATAAATTCGGAGAGAAAACATGAAATACCAAATGAAAACATTGTCCTTAAAAAAACAAAACTCGTTATAAAATAGAAAAATAGATAGGACGTCAATGATTTATCATTATGATTAAAACCACATTTCTTCCACTTTATAATTCTTGAATTTTAATCCATCAAAACATTCCTCATAATCAAATTATCCCTGATTAGTTTATCAAAACCGAAAATTGGATTGATAATTACTTAAACTTCCTATAAAATCAATATTTTTTACTACTCGATGAAACCGTGCAATTGCAGCCTATCATTTATTTGAGGCTTTTCAAAAGAGAAATATACATGTAGGAAAGATAAATGTCCATAATTCTTCAACATTCCAGCTTCTTTTAATTAAAATGTGAATTTTATAAATCCAGATGTGTACATATTTTAGCCATGGGCTAAACTCACGGTTTCTAACATTTTTCTCCTTTTTAAATATCGAACTTCTCATAATCGTCCGAAGTGTATAAGCCAAACAAATGTTGTTGGGGGAGAAAATCTCGTAAGGTTTTTAATATAATGACTGAAAAATCTAAGATTGGGTTTGTCACCAAATAAAAACTATATTAAGAGAGCTACTTTTGTCTCCACTAATTTCTAGAAAATTACACTCTTCTTGATTTACATATTCGGATGGAAAAATAGTATGTACCTATCATAACAGTTTTTTAAATTTTGCATACACTGTTCTTAAGAGTGATATTTTTCACCTCTTTATGGTTCAGTACCTATCATAACAGTATATCTAAATTGTAAAGTTGATCAAAATGTTTTTATTTATTTTATTTAAGGTGGATATGATAGATTTATGAGTACATTTTATTTAAATATTTCTATCTTGAACCAAGTATTTTTTCAAAGATTCTCTAAGAAAATAGGGTGTTACAGTACCCATTTGAATTGACATATTTTTTAGCTTATTAAAAATAAAATATGCAATAAATAAACTATTGTGTCAATTTATAAGTTATTTTTAAGGATGTTAATTCATAAGTACCCACTAATGAAAATTGTATCTTTATAAGCTGTTTTGTATAAGCACAAAAAAAAGTCAATTTGTTCAATTCCCAGGGGGAAACAACGTTTGGTCAGTACGCGTACCTCTACGCATGAGCCAGATTAGTCGCTCATCATTGGTAGGTCAGAAACCGGTGTGAAAGTAAAAAAAATTAAAAATAAGTCAATCCAAACTCAACCTATTTCTTTCTTGCATTCGGATTAAAAATAAAAAATAATAATCTTTTGTCTTATTAGGATTAAAGGAGTGCTAGCAACACTTTCTCTAACACATACTTTATAACACATTCTCTTTGATTGGTTCAAAATCACACGAGTCTCACTAAATTATGTTTTCATGTTTTTTTTTTTAAAGAAATCACTAAATTATGTTGGTTTCATATAAATTTGGTAGAACTCATGTCAATTTTAATCAATTAAAGAACATGTATTAGAACGTGTGCATGCTTTTTTGAAGAAGCTAAGTTAGTCGGGATAATCGAACATGAGACTTTGAGGAGAAGCACACTTTTAAATTTCAAGTCAATACCAACAAACCAACCCAAATGGAATAAAATATATACATGTTAGTGAGTGTGATGTTAGAATTATCCATTAGGATAATTAAATCCGGACCGAAGTAGTTTTTAAGAATTAAAAGAGGTGAGAAAAGAAATGCCATTTTAGTTTTTTTTTTCCTTCCTCTTTTTGGGCTTAAAACTAACTTTAATCCATTGGACCGCCTAACAAATTTCCATCCTATCCATCGTCCAGAAGGATTATTATTGTTTCTCTTTAGGCCTGCTAAAGATCTTTAATGCCCCCTAAATACTTATTCGATAGTTATCTATGTTTTTAAAAAAAATGTACATTTGATAGATAACTACCAGATGTGTATTTAGGGGGTCTTAGAGATATTAGAGGGTCTAAAGAGAAGCACTCATTATTGATTGTTAATTTAATTAAAAAATTGTTGTTGGTATAGAATGGAAGAGCAAATCATAGAACAAAATCTCTACAAAAATTTGTTAAATTCTGCTCTTTATGCAAACAGTTTTGCTCATTCCCAAAGTAAATGACCTTTTTACTCTTACGTGACTTAACCTACGCTAGTATAAATGCTATGTGACTTAAGTCACGTAGCGTGACTTAGCCTACACAAGTACAAAATGTAACGAGACTTAGGTCATGTTGCGTGACTTAAGTCACGCTAGCGTTAACACTGGTTCAAAGAATAGTGTGAGTAGCGTGAGTTAAGTCATGCTAGTTTTAACACGAGCGTGATTTAACTCACGCTGGTGCTGGTGCAATGCACGCATCAGACCTGACTGGCAGTGGCAGTAGCTACTGCCTTGTTCCTTCATTCCCTGTTTAGAGAAAATGCATTCATTCAATAATAATTTAGGTACAACCATTCATTGATTCAACCAAAACTCATAATTTAGAGAACATGCATCCAACACAATTTTAACGAAAATTAACTCAAATGTCATAAAGAGGCGCAACCGCGCAAATGTAAATATCGTACAACCAAAATGTCGAGAAAAATACTACAAATAGGAAAAAAGTCATAAAAACAAGTCATAAAAACAAGACACTACTGCTGCTGATGTGGACTATGACTCCTAGACCTCCTTCGGAAAACCTGCTGATGGTCAAACACACTATACTCGGTCTGGAGGCCCTCTAAAATGCTGAAGAAGAGTGGATTTGAAACCACCTCTGGAATCTCCATCGCATGCTCCACTCTATCTCTCATGTTGTTAATGACCTGCAATGGATCGGGAGGATGTCTAACCCACTCCTAATCGACAAGAATATCCCGATAGACAGGTCTCAGCATGACAATGTCAGGCTCTGGAGCAGGGTTGATGATAAGAGGATGGGATACACGGTAGAACCACCTAATGTACTTATCTGAATTCTTCCAAGGCTCGTCGTCCGGGACCTGACCACCCCTCTACTGCTGGGAAACGACATACATAGCAAACTCCAAGAAGGCAACAGCCACATCTGCTGGAGCAAGAGGCATAACCGTAGTAGGAGGTCGGGGAACCCTCTGAACATGTCTGTACTGTCTCAGAACCCGCTTCGGCAAGTGACACACCATCTTTTGTTTGTCGGCCATGATCCATCCAGAGTACCAGCACACGTCCTAAAAAGGCGTCACGTCTCGTCGGTGCTCGTACGACATCCAGGTGACATGACAATGCTCCATCGAATCCAACAAGCCTATGAAGTGCTCAACATCATCAAACCCTCGTTTAGGTTTCCATCTACCCACATACGGGTTATGTCGTTCGTAATCATCATATTTCTTCCTCGGAACGACATGTCTGATGTGAGCTATAACTCATCCCTGCAAACACAAAAAGACAGATTTATATCAGCACCAAAGTATCATACAAAAAACTATTCATTTACAATTAACTTAAAAAAAAAAAAAATAATATATTACCACAAGCAAGGTCATGTAACCACCAACGGAGCCAACATGTTCGCTGGAGGTAAGATTCAGTTGCTCGTACAAGAAAGCAAGTCTCATCCCGCCCCATGACCAGGTGCCTATGTCATCCAAATTTCGTATCGCAAACATCCAAAACAGACTAATGGTTTTGTTGTTCTTGACGGCAAAAAGGGTGTAGCCAAGCAAGAGCAACAAAATCGCCTTAACATAGGCGAGCCTAATACGACTCAGCTCCTCCTCCTCCACCTTTGATAAATCCTCCCCCATCAAATGGTTAAACCCATTCAACAGGTGCTCATAACGCTGTTTCAGGGCTGTGTAAGTGACACAGGCACCAGAATTATCACTGACCTGTTGCACCGCTTCCTCCACTGGAAACAATAGGTGAGTCACCATCAGGTCTACACCATGGTCCTGATCTAAATCATCCTCCTAAATCAGCCATCCAGCGACGGGGATACCTAGCAGACAAGCCACATCATCCAGTGTGATGGTCATCTCCCCAACAGGCAGATGGAAGCTGCTGGTCTCCTGATGTCATCTCTCGGCCATAGCACAAACTAACCTGTGGTTGATGATATCGTACCCAGTCAAAAGGAGGGGCCTAAGACCGGATGCATCCACCGGGTCCCAGAACCAAGGGTTATCTACTACCGGCAACAGAAGGGACAAAGTAGAAAGCCTAAGTTTCCTCCCGTGCGAGACGTCAGTCAACTTACGATCTACTTGCAACTGAAATAGAAAAAAACAAATTAAATTAGTAAAATAAACATGAAATAATAAAGTATAAATATTCTACGTAAAATATAAATCAATTATACTTAAATACGTAAAATAAGCATGACATATTCTACATAATCATACTTAAATTAAATAAACATAACATATTCTACGTAAAATAAACTTCACATAATAATAAACTATAAATATTTTATTTATAAAATAAATCAATTATACTTAAATACGTAAAATATCATTAACTTGAATAAAACAATTATACTTACTGTTTTACTGTTGCAAAGCCTGCATGCCACGTATTTACTGAAGTTCGGTAAAAGTGACATCTCATAAGGCCCCCTTGGAAAGCCCCCATCCTCATCCTCCATAACAGGCTCTGCATGCTGCTGCTCAGGATGCTGCTCATACTGCTGTTGCTGAGGAGGCTCGACATACTGCTGCTGCTGAGGAGGCTGCTCAGGCTGGTACCCCTCGTGAAACTGAGCCTGATACCCCTGGTGATACTCATAACCCTCCTGATACTGATAACCCGGCTGAAATTCAAGCTGCTCCTGATAATGCTGCTCATGGTACTGTGGCGGGTCCACAATATGGGATGGACCCGTCTATGAGGTCGATCCCCCCGCAACATCAACAGTAGCAAATCTCGTGCCCCCCACTCTCCCTCGACCTCGACCTCGACCAGCCTGAGGGTGTAGCGCTTGCTTCTCCCTCCGTGCACTACCAGTAGGGGCAGGCCTCCCTGCCCTAATTCTGTCAGTCCTCTCCTGCTCAGACATATCTGCACAAAAAGCAAAAAATCTTTAACACATTTTCACACGGACATAAAATTTTGACAATGTCATCTTTAATAATACAACAACAACACTATAATGTCGACAATGTCATTTGAATCTATAAACTACCACATTGCAGTCAAATTAACTATAATCAACATTAACAAACATAGCTCTAACTAATTACATCATTAACAATCTAAAAAAACAAAAAAAATATCATTGAGACATTTCACCGAACAAGTAGTGTGCAATTTTCAATCAACTATGTAATCTAACAATTTCTAAACCTTAAACTACCACATTGTACCCTAAACAACACTTCCTAAGTTAAATCATCACTAACAATCATAATCTTTAACATGCAAGACAATTTTTTAAAAACCTAAAAATGTAAATTTTCTACAAAAATTTGAAAATTTCAACCAAAATAATGCAAAGAAGTAGGATAGTCATCACTTACTTGATATTGTGGACGAATTTGGCTTTGAATGGCGCAAGAATGATGAATTTCGAATTTTGGGGTGGAATTTTCGTGTTTTGGAGAAGTTGGGAAATGAGGGAACTGTGTTGCTGTGTTGCTGATAACTTACTTAAGTAACGTAGCGTGAGTTAACTCACGCTGCGTGACTTAAGTCACGCTTACATCATAGGGGTATATCCGTCATTTACTTTGGGAATGAGCAAATCCATTTGGGTAAAAAGCAGAATTCAAATTTGTTTTTATAAAGATCTTCTAAATAACTTCTATAATAACCAACGTGTTTGTTAGATTGAATTATTTTGTTTTTAACAAAATCACCCTTATTGTAAAACAAATTGATTTTATTTAAGAATAATCAACTTTACAATTTCTATTCAAATATTCATAAAAAATAATCAGTTTCTTAAGTTTAAACAAACAAGTCCTAATGCAATATTAAAGTTTTACTACAAGTGTTTAGTTCTGATTACTCTATGTTAAAGAAAAAAGTTTTGGTCATTTTGGAACAGTTTTATTGAAAAAAGTTCTATTTTTTAGTTTAGGATATATTTTAACAATAAATATATTAATAATTAATGTGTTATGAATGTTAGGAACACTTTCTTTTTAACACTCATTTTATACACTTTTTTTTTCTTTTGACAACTCGTTTATTCTTTTATAAAGTGAAATTTGTAATGAAATTTATTTCATAAATATAAGACATACATTGATTTCAATTAAAGTGTAAGCGTTGGTAAGAGAATGGTCCAACACCCTTATTTTTGTGTGTTATACTACTAGTAGGGGAATTGAAACTCTTCTTATACGTAGAATTGAAACTCTTCTTATAGAATTGAAAGATGGGTGCGTCAATTCTCATGTGTTTTATTTTTTTTATTTTTTATTTTTTATTTTTTATTTTTTATTTTTTTTTGACAAAAATAAACGATATTCATTCATTCAAATTGATAGAGTACATCGATACAATATAAATTCAAATTCGCTAAAAATAAAAAGGATGAATTTGTGAACAAACTCACAACATCCATGTTAATAGCATAAAACGGCAGAGTACCTATGCCTACAAATATGACTAACATGACTGTATTCAAGTCTCCGAAATACTCATGTCTCCGGATCTGCAACGTTGACGACGCCAAAGTCATTGTCATTGATCAGATCTGAAGTTTCTCAAAGCTAATCTTTCAACCTGAATCAAATAAACACCGCACTAAGACGAGAAATCAAAAACACACCGCACAAAGATGGGAAATCAAAACAAACCGAGTTGTTCAGAGACGACGAAATCACAAAAATAAACGAAAGAAAACAGAAAATATGTGAAATCACGTATTCAATTAGAATAGAAGGAAAAACAACTCGGATGGGTGATTTTTGGGTCAAAATTGACCCTAAATCACTCCTCTAACAAGAAAAAGAAGAAGAAATGGGTGACGACTAGGGTTTGAGTTCTCATGTGTTTTATTATGTATATATAATTTATTGTAAAATATTTATGTTATTTAAATTTATCTAAATTTTAGTTATAATATTCATGTTGTATCTTTTTAAACTTAAGTTTAGAAAAATAAATGTAACATAAATATGATCCATTAGTTTTAGAATTTCCTTTTAACTATAGTGTCGATTTAAATCTAAAACAACTAAGTTATTAAGAAAATTTTGTTTAGAAAAAGGAGTAAACCAACAAATTGTTCTTTGTTTTTGTAAGTCCTTTTAAATTAGTCTTTGACTCTATTAATATTTCAAACTAGTTCCTATCTTTTTTAAAAATTTCGTAATTAGTTCCCTGTCATTATGATTTTGTCACATGATGAGAGACCTGATTGAGAAACTTTTAACAAAGACAAAGATTAAATTGAAATATTATTAGAGTCAAAGATTATTTTAAAAGTGACTTGCAAAGACATAGATCAATTTAGTAGTTTATTCTTAGAAAAAGATACGACTAAAATGAGTAGTCAAATAGTTAAGTTTAGACCAGTTTGATGATAATACCCACACCATAAGAGTTAATGGGTTAAAAACCTAATTTGTTGGCTGACCATAATTTGTATTTCTTTTAGACAATTTCCTATCTTATCTTTTTTTTTTAATGGAAATTTCCTATCTTATCTTATTAGTTTCTCAAGTACTCTATAACATTTCCAGATAATATAATTGAAAGGTGTAAAAACATGTAAAAACACCCTTCAACATCCTATATTTTTTTGAATTTCATAAGACAAATCAGGTATAGAGGATGGAAAAAGGAGCTGTATTTCTTTTAGGCCATTTCTTTTTTTACGCTATGAGTTTTTGTGCGCGTTCTATTCGGTTTTTAAAATTCAAAATGTTTCAACGTGTTTTAGAAGTTTTTATGGGGTATTTATGCTGCTCGGATTCTATTATTGGAACTGCATATAAGGCGCATGAGAAACTCATAGGGTGAGAAAAGAATCAATCTTTCTTTTATCATTAAATTGGGCCTTTAAGGTCCTATCTCGTGAGAAAATTGCTCTTTTCCATTTCCATTTTACTCATTTCCACCTCAAACTTCCAAAAATAACCCTAGCGTGAGTTAACTCACAGTGGGTTCTGTTTTATATATCAGAGAAACAACAATAATATACCCCATTGTGTTTCAAAAGAAAGAAAAATCCACTTCTTCCTCCAAGCTTGAATTCCCAAAAACTCAAGAAAATCAAATTCAAGTTCTACTCCAACATCAAGTAAGTGATTATGATCATTTGACTTTTTTTTTTATTGAAAAGTTAGATTTTTTTCATAAAGTAGTTAAATTTTAGGTTTTTAGGGTTGATGAAATTGTTAGAATTTTTGGATGTTAATGAGCAACTAAGTTATAAATTGTAGTTTAGATGTTGATTAGAGTAAGTTTTACTCCAATGTGGTAGTTTAGAGATTGCAAAAACACAATAAACTCATAATGTTCATGTTCAACTCTAAGTGTTTGATAAAATGTCTTAATGAAAAATTAATTGATTTTTTGCATGTTAATGATGAAATTACTTAGAAATTGGATTGTTAATGTTGATTAGAGTAAGTTTGAGTGCAATGTGGTTGTTGGAGATTGAAATGACACAATGAACTCATAATGTTTATTTTGAATTTTAGGTGTTTGATCAAATGTCTCATTGAAAAATTAATTGGTTTTTTGCATTCTTTTATGTTGCGTCAATTTGTCTGGCAACCCAAACAGGATAAGACTTGGCAAGGAGACCATGACCTCCAGTGCACTGGCAGAGAGATAATGTTTATTGTTTTTTTACGATTTAATTGCTATGTTAAATGTTTATTTTAGTTATTATTTTTTACGATTCAATTGCTATGTTAAAATGTTTATTTTTGGATACATGTCCCTACGGTTGGCTCCATTTATGGATAGATGTCTCTACTTGTTGTATAACATATTAGAAATGTGTTGATATGACTGTGTTTGTATATACATGTGATGATGATTGTTTGTATATACATATGTTGATATGATTGTTTGTATTCATAGGCATGAACTCTGGAGCACTTCACCAAATTATATATGTGGAATGCCAATTCGGATTATGATCATCATTCCCCGTGTGCCAACCGCTTTATTCCAACAAGGGGTCATGCTTCAGCGAGTCACTACCGAGGCTTCCTAGATCGGCTAGCGATGGAGGATGTGATATGAAGCTCGTACGATGATCACCGAGACGTTATTTCTTTTTGGGATATTTGTTGGTACTCTGGTTGTATCATGGCCAACACTACTGCGAAGTGTTGTCACTTACCGGAGCAGGTGATGAGGCAGTACAGGCTTGTACAGAACGTTCTGAGGTCTCCTACATACGTGGCACCTCTTGAGCCAGAGGAGATATCCCAAACCCTAATAGATTTTATGATCCATGTCATTCTATTGGCTGGTCGAAGTCGAGTGGCAAGGGATATGTGATGGACTACAAGGAGATACACTTCTTGGTTCTACAGTATCTCTCATCTGCTAGTGAGCCACCCTGTTGAGGAGCCACTTCCTAGACCTCCTAATCGGGACGTCGATATCAAGGAGGAGTATGCGAGGGTGCATCCCGACCCACTTCAGGTCATGTGGAACATTTACGTCATTACGTAGGAGGCGTTGCGTGAAGGTGAACCACATTCATACTACCGCAACATGTTTAAGAGGATCCAGGAGGAGATGCACTCGGTGAACGAGCTATAGATTGCCCAGAGGAGGAGGAGGAGGAAGGATGAGAGGAGGGAGAGCCAGAGTCCGGAGGAGGAGGGCTAGTGGTTGATGATTTTTTAGTACTTTTTTTATTGTAATTTTTTAGTTGTTTATGACATTTGTCTATTCACATTTTTCTTGGTGTAAATTAATGACATTTGCGTATTCGTAATTTTATCTATGACATTTGCGCTATTTTGGAATTGATTTTGATTTTGCGTTATTTTGAAATTAATTTTTATATTGATTTTGATTGAATGATTGAAAGAATGAATATGGTGAATGAATGTAGTGGTAGTCGATGTTTTGGTATTGTGAAAAATGTACGTTTATGTGTTTAGGTACTTCAAAAAACGGTAATTCTGTCAAAAATTGATGTTCTGTTATGAGACCTGAAACCAACACAAGTTAACTCACGTTGAGTTTCAGCGTGAGTTAAGTTACGATGTGTACCGAGCGTGAGTTAACTCACGCTGAAGTTATTTTTATTTTTAGACATTTGAGATGAAAATGAGCAAAATGGAAAGGTAGCAGAGCAATTTTCATCTAGTGACCCGAAAGAAAAAAAACGGTCCAATTTAGTGGAAGAGGTTGTTACATGAATGAAAACAAAGTAAGCCTCACGAAATACGAATACTTTCATTTCTTTTATCACCTAGTTAAAAATTTCATGCGCATTTTGTGAATTATCTAAGTTGTAATCACTTCTTTTTCGTTGATATATTATGACATGAAAAGATTATGTAATTTGTAAACACTTGTCTCCATTTCACACTTCTTTGGTTTGAATTTATAAGAAGAGGATTTCGCTATGTTGTCTTTAAAATTGTAGTTACGCTGCAAACCTTTATATTACGATAATTGTGATGATTGTCGTAAATGCACTTGCGATGCAATTGTGGAAACCTCTAAAATTATTATTCTGCGACTGTAATTACGCTTACGGACCACAAATTAAAACTATTTTACACTTAGGTCAATTTCTTTAAAGTATGTCACATGTAAAATTATACACGAATTTCATGTTACTAGAAGAAAAATCAAAAGGGCATGTCGAAATAAAAAAAAATTGAAATACAAATTATATTACAAGGCTGTGGAATGATACATTCAGATAGTGGCATCAATCATGTTTTCTTAGACTTAAAAGGAGAAGGTAAAAGTGTCCTTGTACTAGGAAAAGAGGCACAAACAAATAACAAATTAAGACAAGATGGTTAATATTCCAACCATTTCCTTCCCATTCTGACCAAAAAATAAAATGGGGGTCCTTGTACTAGATATTCTCACTCAGCACAAATTGAAAAGGTCCATCAAAAGTGTATTTCTCTAAGGGATTTGGTTCATGTGAATAGTTGGTAAGATGAGAAAATCAATGATTTTGTTATACATGTGCGTAAAATATCAACCATTAATTAACTCTTGATATTACTCACTTTACTTTGTAAAGTGAGTTCTTCACTTTAGGCGAGTTTGGTCGATATCTAAGCTACCTTGAAGTAATCAACACTTCTTTAACATGGATTGTCACTGCAAAAAATCATTTGTTTCTTCCTTGTGCACATGGATTGTGATACTTTCATCTGTTGGAGGCTTACATGGACATGCCATGGCTATGAATTTTGGGATCTCATCTCCTGGCATCAACACAGGCAAGCTCTCAGCATAGCTCTGCTTCATCATCTGCTTACCAAAAAACAATACAAATCAATCTCATGAAGCTTTCCTCAAATTATGTGTGTGTATATATAGAAGAAAAAAAAATCTTTATTTTTTCTTTCAAAAAAAATTATATATTCTAAAAGAAAAAATCTTTGTCACGCTTTTATTCTGTGTAATTTTGTTATAATGATTAAAAAAAAAATTTGAACAAGCTATGATGATTAAATTTATAAATATGCATTCCTTTGTTTTCTTGTACACATATTTTGAACAAAGAAAAAATAGCTTTAATTTTAAGAAAAATTCAAATATATACTTTTATCTTTCATTGACTAACTCACTCATTTATTAGTATATTTCTTCATTAATATAAGTGGAATATCATTAATAAAATAAATGTATAATTAACAAAAAAAACTAGTTAAGGAAGGCACTAAGGAAGTATATAATACAAAAATTAATTAATATTTCAAACATAACTTAATTTTAATTTAATGTGCTAAACATATTTTAAAACAAAAACAAACATCAACTGTAAAATTATATATTTATAAATATGTATGTGATTTACCAAAAAATGATTCACTACAACATATTAAAACTTCAATATTAAATTCTTTAGTGAGAAATAACATGGGAAGATAATTACCACAAAAGGAAATGCTGGTTTCAGAGGAGAGGAAGTTAAGTCAGTTTGTATCTGAGCTTGAGAATTTATAACTCCAGAAGAATATGGAAACAAAAATTTGAGCTTATTCCAATGTAATAAGCAACAAAAGAAGACACAAATGAAGAGTAAACAAGCAAATAGAAGTGCCAAACCCAATGGTAGACCGATGGTTATTTTAGTTGCTGCTGTGTCTTGAAGTTCCATTTCTCTAATTCTCTTTAGACTCTAACTATAGGTAGTGTTGTATTTGTCCTTGTTTGGATTCACTTGAATTATGAATGGAATCATAGAGTATTTAAATAAGAAATGAATGTGGCAACTTTGCTTTTAGATTGTTAATTAGGTGAGAGATGGTGGGGTGTGCTTTTTAGTGGGTGGACCTCTGAAAGAGTGTGACATTTTTATTATTGAAGTTGACATGAGGTTGTATACCTTATTAAGGTAATTCATGTTTGGTACGGAAAGAGAATGGTCCTGCATTTCTACCTGAGGAAAGAGCAATGAAATCCTTACAATTATTATGTTCTTGATTTTTTTTCTTTAATATATATGCTTTTTATTTTTGTTATCGACCGTCTCATTTTTAAGAGAAATGAGTCGTAATAAATTGATAGTCGAAAGTTTCAGATGAAGATAAGAAAAGTCTGACTAAAAATTGTTACAATCAGGAATTGATTAGGGTTAAACATTTCCTTAACCAAATAACTAAGGAATTCAAGTACTTAGAGCATTTTCAATGGTGCTCTTATTTAGAATAGTTTAAGTGACCCATCTATATACACATCACATATTCATTTCATTTTTTATTATAATGTTTAATAAACACTCATTCACTTCGACCCACCAACTCTTAAAAAATCACTCGATTTCTAACATTGATTTCATGCATTAATTTTTCATTTGAAATGTGATGAAAAAAGTTGAATAAAGAATGCAATAGAACCGCATATATGCAAGAGAGGGGGGGAGAGAGACAATACTGAAGGTGAGAAAAACCACAAGAAGGGGGGTTGAATTGTGTTTTTGGAAACTTCTTCCTTAACGTTCTAGATAACTGTCCTCAGGTTCAGAGTCTGA